>Ga0326727_10005643_pt1 | contig 35439 bp, 28 predicted proteins | sample MB2enrmetagenome_FD_207643 | JGI IMG/M metagenome (GOLD analysis project Ga0326727, IMG submission 207643) | Lab enriched peat soil microbial communities from McLean, Ithaca, NY, United States - MB29MY | ecosystem: Environmental > Terrestrial > Soil > Wetlands > Peat | place: USA: New York...
CGCTTCCATGCAGGCGCCCACGGGCGACCTGCCGGAAGCTGCTCAAAGGGGCTTCAATCCGCTCAATCGCCTGAGGGGCAAATACCGGCACAGGCGTGAGTGTGATTTCTGTATACCGGTATGCAGTGACGGAGCCTCATCTCCTGCCATCACGGGTTCAAAGGCTCTGTCCCTCTCCCGCCCTTTAACCGCACCCTCCGCCACTCCGTAATCGGCAAAAACCGTCGCCACACGGTAACCGCCTCCTTTTGCCCCGAAACATAAATGCTAAATTCCCTCTTGCATATCTCTGGTGCTCCTCACCGTAGTCTCACCGTAGTCTCACCGTATGCACACCGTAGATAACATTGTTATCTACGGTGTGCATACGGTGAGACTACGGTGAGGATGGCATGGGGCTCCGCTGCCGCAGCCCCCAGGCTTGTGCCGGGTTCGCCTTAATTCAACGCCACGCCGCGGCGGACGTAGGTAGGCACGTCGAGGTCTTCGCCTTTGTGAATGGTAGGTTCGCTCTTGTCGAAGCGGCCTTTGGAAACGATATCGAGGGGCAACTGGCTTTGGAGCAATCGGGAGGAGTTCTTGCGGCCGCGAGCCGGGCGGCCAGTCTGGCGGGCGAAGAGTTGCTCAACCTGGTCCGGCGCCAGTGTGGGGGCCGGCGGCAGAAATCTGGAGCCGGGCCGGGCGCCCGAGGTCGTACCCAGGAGTTGCGTGCCGAGTTGCTCGGCGTCGGCCGGGGTGTCGGCCCCAGGGGACGCGTCATCCGTTCGGCGAGCGGCGATGAGCGTGACGGCCAGGCGTTCACGGAAGGCCTCGTCCACGACAGCCCCCATGACCACCTGGGTATGCTCGCATTGGCGATTGATCTGCTCCATGACGCGGTTCACCTCGGCCATCGTCAGGTCGGGCCCACCCATCAGACTGACGAGCACGGCGTCGGATTCGCCGAGAATCTGGCCGCCGTCGAGCATGGGATGGGCGAGCAGCTTGTCCATCACCTCGCGAGAGCGGGTTGGCCCCGTGGCCTCCGCCACGGCGAAGGCGCTTTCGACATGGCGATCGCGGAGGAGTGCGGCGAGGTCGGCGAAGTGAATCTCGATCAGGCCGGTGTGAGTGAGCAGGCGCCAAACACCACGGACGGCGTCGGCCAGAAGCTGCGCGGTGATGTTGAAGGTTTCAACGACGCTGGTGTTCTCGTCAATGAACTTGAAGACCTTCTGGTTCGGCAGGCAGATGACGCCATCGGCGGCGGCCTTGAGCGTGTCGAGGCCGTGCTGGGCGAGCCGGTGGCGGCGGACGCCTTCGCACGCGAAAGGGAGGGTCACAAAAGCGAGGACGAGCGCGCCCGATTCTTTGGCCGCGCGCGCCAGCACCGGGCTGATGCCCGTGCCCGCGCCGCCGCCAAGGCCCGCCAAAAGGAGAACGACGTCCGCACCCTGGCACAGGTCCTTGAGCCTTGGCATCTGTTCCTCGGCCAGGACGCGCCCGCGCTCCGGGTCGCCACCGGTGCCGAGGCCTCGCAGGAGCTTGGTCTCAAGGGTCACCTGTTCGCAGGCCGCGGAGGGGGGAAGAGACTGCCCGTCCGTATTGAGGGCAACAAAGCCGGCGTCCGGCATGTCGCCCTGAGCGATCAGCCCGAGGACGCTGGCCCCGGCATTGCCGATGCCGAAGACTTTAACGCAGACGCTCTTCTTCTGGGCTGCTGGAGTTTGCGGCTGTGCGCTGGTGGTCATAGGAGGGAGTTCCTGGGGTTAGGCGCGTTTGAAGAACTGGTTCAGGGTGTTCTTTAGCCCGGCAGTAAGGGAGGGCTTACCGGCACGTTTGCGTTGCTGGAACGAGCCGAATTTCACCAGGCCAATGGCGGCGGCAAACTCAGGCTGATCGAGGGCGGATTTCAACCCGCTGATAGAGTTGGTCTTACCGATTGTGGCGGGCATTTGAAGCACTTGCTCGGCGAGTTTGGCAATCTGTGGGATGCGGGCGCAGCCGCCGCAGAGAAACACTCCGGCGCGGGCGTAATCCTGCGCGCCAGCCTGCTCCAGATCCTGAGCCACGAGCTGGAAGATTTCCTCGAGGCGCAGCGACATGATGCGCCGCAGGTGTTCGAGATTGACCGGCTTGAGTGGCAGCCCCAGCTCGGTGGTGCAGTTCAGGGTCTGGCCTTTGACCGCGTCATCCAGCATGGCGGCGCCCTGATCAATCTTGAGCTGCTCGGCACGGCTGAGCGGGATCTTCAACCCGTAGGCGAGGTCGTTCGAGACGTGATCGCCCCCGACGGCGAGGACTCCGGTATGCTTGATGATGCCGTTGGCGTAAACCACGTACTCAGTCGTCCCGCCACCGACGTCAATGACGATTGAGCCAAGTTCCTTCTGCTCGCTCGACAGCAGCGCCAAAGAGGAGGCAAGGCCGTTGAACACGATCTCGTCCACCTCGAGTTGAAGCCCTTTCACGGTGCGAATGGCGTTCTGGAGACGATTGCGGTTGCCGTGGACGACGTGCACATCCACCTCGACGCGGGCGCCCAACATGCCCACCGGGTTGGTAATGCCGTCTTGGCCATCCACCAGGAAATGCTGGCGGATGGCGTGAATGACATGGTTCTCGGCAGGCAGGTTGATGGTCTTGGCATTCTTGATGACGTCCTGCACGTCGTCTTCCGTAATCTCGCGGTCCGAGGACGCCACAGGATGCACGCCACGGTTGTTGAAGCCGCGCACGTGGCCGCCAGTGACCCCGAGATAAACGCTGCGAATCTCGACATCTGCCATTTGCTCGGCCTCGACAATGGCATGACGCACGTCCTCCTCGGCTATGGGAGCGTCCGCGATTTCGCCCTTGCGCACACCCCGGGAGCGGGCCTGGCCGAGGCCGACGATGTTCAAGGCGCCGTCGGCGCTCAGTTCGCCGACCACGGCACAGACCTTGGAGGTGCCGATTTCCAGACCAACAATGATCGAGGAAGGATCAAACATGCTTTTTCCTGGTGCGTGAGGTTTTGGGGAGCTTCGGAGACTCTGGAGGCAACGCACTGGCTTCGAGCCAGCGGACGGGAACGTTGTTGCTGACCGCGAGATCGAGTGTTGCAATGGCTTTGCCAAGCCTGTGGCCCATGTCGTCAATGTCGTGCCATCGCTGGAGCTGCTGGTCCAAATCGTTCAGGCGGAACGTCACTTCGCTCCCCTGCCCTGTGGTAACCAGCAGTGTTTCCGGCGCGGAGACATCAATGCGCTTAAGCTCGACCAGGCCGGCCATCGGGGACTGTTCGAAGGCAACGACGAGCTGGAGCGCGACCTGCACTTGGTGGATCTCGATACGCCGGCCCGGCTGCACCTGCGTGGAGTCCAGGCCGTCGAGCAGAGGCACCGGGTCGGCGGGCTGATTATTGACTGCAATGGCGCGCTGACGCGGGTCCAACGGCAGCATTACCCACCCCGCAGCGTCCACCTGGTACACCACCATCTCGGGGCTGGCGTTCGGACGGGGGCGCAGGACGTTGACCTGGGCAATCGGCTCACGTTCGACGACGCGGATGCGCAAGGTGTGCGGGAGGACGCGTTCCACGGAAGCAAACTGGACGAGCGGGACGAGTTCCAGGTCGCGCTTCACGCGCGCCAGGTCGAGCGCCAGCAGGTTCTCCTCAAGCTTCACTCCCGCCCAACGCCGAAGCTGGTCGGCAGAAATGACGCCATCGGTTTGGACGTCCAGTTCCTGAAGGGCGAAAGCCTTGTTTTCGTACACCAACTCGTCTAGCGCCCAGCCGCCGATGCGGTAGGCCAGATAGAGACCAAACCCGATGGCGAATAGGCCGCCCAGGCTCAGGGCCAGCCTGCGCGACCGAACAGCGCGAACCTGGCTGGAACGCAGTTTCACGTCCAGCACGTGGTCACGTCCAAGCCGGCGATTCCTTGCTTTGCGTTTGAACCACATGGTTAGGGTTGAGCAGTGGTCAGTAGTCCGTAGCTTCTAGTCCTCGCTCACTCACGTTCCTTTCTTCGCGCGTCTCAGGGCCATATCCACCATCCGCTGACAAAGCTCGGCATAACCAATGCCTGCTGCCGCGGCAGCTTTCGGCAAAAGACTGCTGTCCGTCATGCCCGGCAAGGTGTTGACTTCCAGCACGATAGGCTCGCCGTCCGGCTTTACGATGACATCCACGCGGGAATAGTCACGGCCACCGATGGCTTTAAAGGCCCCGAGCCCAGCTTCCTGAACCCGCGCCGTGGTGGCCTCGTCGAACGGGGCCGGACAGAAATACTCAGTCGTGCCCGCCGTGTACTTCGTCTGGTAATCGTACACGCCGGTCTTCGGGCGGACTTCTACGACCGGCAAGGGCTTGTCGTCCAGGATGCCAACAGTGCATTCACGACCGACAATCTTCTCCTCCATCAGAACCTGGGAATCGAACCGCATGGACTCAGCGAGCGCCTTGCTCCAGTCAGAGACCCGCTCAACGAATTGCAAGCCGACACTTGATCCCTGTCGGGCGGGCTTCAGGACAACGGGCGGGTTCCAGCCCATCGGCCAGCTTGCCGCCGTTGAATCCAGGAGGATGAACCGCGCGGTGGGAACGCCGGCCGCCACGCAACGCTGCTTGGTAAGGTACTTGTCGAACCCGATGCGGCTGGCCTCAGCATCACAGCCGGTATAGGGCACGCCCAATTCCTCAAGCTGGCTCTGCACTGTGCCGTCTTCGCCATAGGTCCCGTGGAGCGCAAGAAACACCACTTCGGTGCCCTTCGGCAGTTCCCAGTCCTCATGGCTCGGGTCCACTTCGCTGACGTCGTGCCCGAGGGAGCGGAGCGCCTTGGCCACGCCGGCGCCGGAGCGCAGGGAGACCTCCCGCTCGGCGCTCGGTCCTCCGAGCATTACCGTGATCTTCAACTTCTCCAGCTTGCTTCTCATTCTTCGCCAATGATCTCAACTTCCGGTTCCAATTCAATGCCGCGCTCCCGGCGGGCGTGTTGCCGGACCACCTCGATGAGCGCCAGGATGTCATGCGCCGAGGCGCCAGCGTCGTTCACGATAAAGTTGCCGTGCTCGGCGGAGATGACTGCCCCCCCTACGCGAGTGCCCTTCAGGCCAAGTTCCTCAATCAGTTTGCCGGCGGGGATGGAGGCTGGGTTCCTGAACATGCACCCCGCACTCGGAGCCGCGGGCTGTGACTGCCAGCGCTTCCGGCTGTATTCGCTCATGCGCCGTTCGATGGCCTCGCGCTGGCCGGGCTGGCCATGCAGCACCGCCGCGAGGGCGACATGGGCTTTTACCATCGGGCAAGAGCGGTAGGTGGCCGAGAGTTCACGGGCGGGTTTCTCCTTCGCCTCTCCCTCGAAATCCATCAGGCGCACGGATTCGACCACCTGGAACATCGAGCCGCCCATTGCCCCGGCGTTCATCCGCAATGCGCCGCCGACGCTGCCGGGGATGCCTTCCAGAAACTCCAGCGCTGCCAGGCCGTTGCGTTTGGCTTCAACCGCCACTGCCTTAAGTTTGGCGCCGGCGCCGCAGCACAGACGCTCGCCCGCCAGTTCGATCCGGCTGAAATGTGAATGCGCAAGGCAAATCACCACGCCGCGAAAACCGCCGTCCTTTACCAGCAGGTTGGAGCCCCGGCCCAGCACGAAGAAGGGCTCGCCGCGGCGCTTGCAGAATCTCAAGACCGCGGCAAGGTCTGCCTCTGAGGCCGGCTCGACGTAGAGGTCGGCCGGGCCGCCTACTCGCAGCGTCGTGCGTTTTGCCAGAGGCTCGCTGCGGCGGATCAGGGTCTCGCCCGAGACACATTGAGCCAGTTCGTCAGCAGCCGGAGTCTCCGCTTGCTTCGAGCAATCCACAGTAGTGACGGGTAGGGTCATGCGGTCACCTGCGCCTCCCCTCCGTAGGCGGAGTTATTCCCACGTTTGGGAATGGCGGCGCCTATTTGCGACCCGGATGCACGCGAAAGTGAAGACGGTCTGCCGCCGCTGCGGGGACCAACGGTTGGCGGGTCGAGAGGCGCAGGCGAGGACGGTCCCGCCAGTTGCGTTGTGCGCGCCTGAAATCCCATAGCGACTAGCATCACTTCCGCGATCCGCTCGGCTGCCTGGGGTGTATGCCACTGGGTCAGGGCGTGTTGCATCCGCTCGCGCACGGTTGGTTTGTCAATGAGGTCCCACAGGATGTCCGCCAGCATCTCGGCGGTTGCGCTCTTTTGTTCGAGCAGGCGCGCGGCGCCACTCGCCTCGAAGGCGCGCGCGTTGTGAAACTGGTGGTTGCCGGTTGCAGACGGATACGGAATGAGCACCGCCGGCAGCCGCATGGCGGCCAGTTCGGCCAGCGAGGAGGCGCCAGAGCGGGAGATTGCGGCCGTTGCCGCGCCCAAGGCCAATTCCATTCTGTCAAAGAAAGGAAGCACGACGGCCTTCAGCGGCATCGCTGAATAGGCTTGAGTCACTTTCTCCGCGTCGCGAGCCCCGGTCAGGTGAATCCACTGCAGATCGGGAGCGCGTTCAGCAAGCAACGGCAAGGATTTCATGACCAGCTCATTGATCCCGGATGCGCCCTGGCTGCCGCCCATGACGAGCAACACGGGGCGCGACGGATAAAGGCCAAGCGCAGTGCGGCAGGCCGCCGGGTCAGCGGCCTGGAATTGAGGCCGCACTGGTGTGCCGGTAACTGTCACCCGCCGATTGTGCAAGCGGCCGGCGGCGGAAGGGAAGCCGACGAACGCCTGATGTACGCCCCACGACAACCAGCAGTTCGCGCGCCCCGGGATGGTGTTGGATTCGTGCAGAAACGTCCGTGCGCCGGACCTCCTCGCGGCCAGAATCGGCGAGGCGCTTGTGAAGCCGCCCATGGCGAGCGCAGCCTGCGGGAGGCGGGCCTGGAAAAGCTTCCTTGCCGCTCGAAAGGAACGCACGAAGCCACGGACGAAAGCAAGTTCACCGCCACGCGTCAGTCCGACCGCCGGGAGGACACAGATTTCCATGTCTGAAATCCGTTCCACGGCTTGCTGGTCCACCTCTTTAGGCGAGACGGCCAGCATCACGCGGCAGCCGCGCAGCACTAAGGCTTCAGCTACGGCCAGGCCGGGAAAGAGGTGCCCGCCTGTGCCGCCGCAAGCGATTACAACACGGGGCGAGGCTTCGGCTGTAACAGTCATACGTCCAAACCTCGGGCGGCAGAGTGGGTGTTCCGGCTCCTGAATGGGTTAGGGTCCTGGAATTCATCGGTGTGGGGCGGCAAGTCGGCCATCGCTTCCGAGGGTCGTCCCAGACGGGCGATGCTTAACAAAAGGCCGACGCTGGCGAGTGTGATCAGCAGATTTGACCCGCCGTAGCTGATGAACGGGAGCGGCAGGCCCTTGTTGGGCAGCATGCTGGTTACAACGCCCATGTTGATGAACGCCTGCAAGCCGATCAGGAACGTGATCCCTGTCCCCAATAACAATCCGAAGGTATCACTGGAGTGGGTGGCGATGCAGATCCCACAGAAGAAAATCGCCGTAAACGCCAGCACCACCAGGAGGGTCGCGATCAACCCCAGTTCCTCGCCGATGATGGAGAAGATGAAGTCGGTGTGGTGCTCCGGCACCCAGCCAAGTTTCTGGAGACCGTCCCCCAAACCCTTGCCGGCCAGACCGCCGCTCCCGAGCGCGACCATCGCCTCGTAGGCCTGCATCCCCTTGCCCTGCCGGGTTTCTTCGACGTGTAACCACGAATAGATGCGCTCTGAGCGCATCTGATTGTGTTGGAGGAACACGCCAACAGCAACCGCACCGGCCAGCACCGGGGGCAGGAAATATCGCAGGCGAATGCCTGCCGTAAGCAGGAGAACCCCACTCACGGTTGCCAGTACTAGTCCATTGCCGACGTCCGGTTCTTTGAAAAGTAAGCCCACGGCCAAGCCGATCACAAGTCCGGGAATGAGTATCCCACGCGTCCAGGTGGGCATCTGTCGCTGGAAGTGTTCGCCGTACCACGCCAAGGCGATGATGACGGCCAATTTGGCGAACTCCGATGGCTGAAAACTCAACCCCCCGAAGCTGAACCAACGTCTCGCATGGCCCCGTACGGCGCCGACATGTTTATTCAACACGAGCGCCAGCATCACGAGGGCCATGACCAGCAAAAGCCACCAGAACTTCTTGAGTTTGCGGTAGTCCATGGCAGTTGCCGTGATGCATGCCGCTACGCCGAGCACGCACCAGATCAACTGCATCATCAGGTAGCGCGCGCCGACCTGGGCGCTGCTTGAGCTATAGAGGATTACCATTCCCAGCGCCAACAGGGATGCGACACAACAAACCAGAATGGTAACGGCTACTCTCATCGGCTGAGGAAAACGCCGGCCGCCGGGCTCAGTCACCCGGGGTCGGGTAAAGGCCCTTACCTACCGCCCGGACGGAGCGACAGGCGGCGCGCCCGTCGAGGACGCCGACATAGGCTCCGTCGGTGCAGCGGTGCTGGCAGCCGGAGCGGATGCCTTCGTAGGGATCTTTAGCTTCTGTCCGACAGTGATTCTGTCGGTCTTCAGGTTGTTCGCGGCACGAAGCGCTTTTACGGTTGTACCCTTGTCCTTGGCGATATTGCTCAGGTTATCGCCAGATTTGACCGTGTAGGTCTGCTCTCCGCCTGTAGCAACAGGTTCGGTGGAGGTCGTCCCGGTAGGAGTCGGAGCAGTCGGTGCGACAGCCGCCGGAATGTTCAGCTTTTGCCCGATCTTCAGTTTCGTCGGATCAACTCCCGGGTTCGCTTCCTTGATGGCTTTGACCGAGACATGGAGTTTCTTGGCCAGCGAGCCGAAAGTATCGCCCTTGGCGACGACATACTCCGTCGCACCGGCGGGCGGTGCGGGAGGAGTCGGGGTCTCGACCGGAGCCGGATTAGTCGTCGGGGCCGGCGGCGGGACGGGGGCTGCCGCCACATTGGTCGGCGAAGCAGGGGTGTTGGTCGGCTCAACAAATGCGGGCGTGGCGTTGGTCGGTTCCGGTGGAGCGGCAGGCGCTTCCGGCGGTTTCTGGCATCCTTGCATGAGCAGGGCCATCAAACCGATGCCGTTGATGGACAGGGCGACGAAAACCGCGATCATGACTCGGGTACGGCCTTTATTCTTCTGCTCCAGGAAGGAACTCTGCGGGACAAGCGGACTTTGGTTGTTCATATTCAAATGACGCTACAGCGTCTGTTCTTGAGGTGTTATTCTAGTTTAATTCATTGCGCTACGGGGTTTTCCCTCAAAAAGCCTCGCAGCAGATTCTTCATTATGTTCCGGCTCCGTCTCACTCTACTGACCATTATGTTGGGGGTTCCGTCGTCGGCACCCCTACCTGTTGATTTCACTGCTTGGTCAAAGCCCGCACCTGCCGGGTGACAATTGTAAAACTGACCAGGGCTCGAACAAGCCGGTGAAAGCAAGAATACGTCGCCTGGAGTCGCATTTCTCGCGGCTCTGAGAACGACTTGTACTAATGATTCGGCAGCCGTGCAAGGAGTAAAACGACCCCGTGCGACCGAACCCGACACCCGAATGTGATGGCTACCGGACTTGGACATTTCAGCGGATCTTGAGCGTGCTCAAGGCGACAACCGCGCAAAGCACGCATAAGATATAAAATCTCATGACGACCTGGGATTCGTACCATCCCTTCTTCTCGAAGTGATGATGTATCGGCGCCATCAGGAAGATGCGGCGCCCCGTTCCGTAACGCAGCCGCGTGTAGCGGAACCAGCCCGTTTGCAACATCACTGAGACTGCCTCAAGCACAAACACGCCCCCTGCAATCACGAGCACCAGCGGTTGATGGATCAGGACGGCGATAATGCCAAGCGCTCCTCCCAGTGCCAACGAGCCGGTGTCACCCATGAATACCTGGGCCGGGTGGCAATTGAACCACAGGAATCCCAAGCCGGCGCCAATCATAGCCGCGCAGAAGACGGTCAATTCGCCAGCCCCGACCACGTGAGGAATCTGCAGGTAGGCAGAGGCCGTCTTATTTCCCGCCAGATACGTCAGGACGACGAACACGAATGAGACGATGAGCGTGCAGCCGATCGCCAATCCGTCCAGCCCGTCGGTCAAATTGACCGCATTCGAACTGCCCACAATCGTCACCATCGTCAGGGCGAGCCCAACTAAACCCGCACTCGTCGCGACCGGGAATTTGTAGAACGGCACCATAACGTCAGTGATCAGTTCGCGGGTGGAGGGCCGGTTCCATAAATAGAGCCCGATGAACAGGGCCAGCGCCGCCTGAACGACCAATTTGACGAACGAGCGCACGCCGCCGCCGCTCTGTCGAATGATCTTGGAGTAATCGTCGTAGAACCCCAGCCCGGTCAGGACTACGACCGAAAGCAGGGTCAGCTCGATTAGCGTGTTCCACTGCGCCCAGACCAGGGTTGTCAGGTTAAGCGCCAGGACGATCAGTATGCCGCCCATTGTGGGCGTGCCTTTCTTGCTCAACACTCGCACCGACATGCCGCCGCTTTCCTCCGCTTTGTCAGCATACTCCTGGCCAAACTTTAAGCGCTTAAGCCAGGTAATGACACGTGGGCCAAGCCACCAACTCAGCGCCAGAGCCGTGACGGCCGCCCCAGCCGAGCGGAACGTGATGTAGCTAAAGAGCCGCAAAGCCGAAAGCCGGTGGGCCCAAGGGGTGCCCGCCGAACAATCCAGCAAGTATTGGCTCAAATAATACAGCATTACTCTTTCCTCACGGCTTCGCGGCTGCGTAACAACTCGCCGATACGTTCCAAACGCATGACTCGAGACGCTTTTAACAGCAAGAGGTCGCCGCTCCTGACAAAACTCTTCACCACGGGGGCAGCGGTCTCCACATCCGCGAATTCAAACACCCGGTTCAGGCCGGCATCGCGTGCTGCGCGCGCCGTAACCGGCGCCATTTTCCCTATGGCAAACAATTGGCCCACGCCCAATTCCGCTGCGCAACGGCCGACTTCCTCATGCGCCGCCTCGCTATGCGCCCCCAACTCCGCCATATCCCCCAGCACCGCCACACGCCGGCCGGTGCAAGGCACCTCCAGCAGCGTTTGCAGGGCCGCTCGTACCGAATCGGCATTCGCGTTGTAGGCATCATCAAGCACGCGCACACCGCCCGCTTCCCACAATTCTAATCGCATCTTAGGGCCTTTGCACTCCGCCAGGCCTTCAGTGACTTGGTCGCGGTTCAAACCCAGCTCCGCGCCGACCGCCAGCGCGAACAGAGCGTTGGTCACCTGGTGCCGGCCGACCACACTGATCCGGTACTCGCCGGAGAAATCCGCTTCCGGTGCATCTACATGGAACGTGACGCCTAGCCGTCCCGTCCGCACAATACGCGCTCGCCAATCATTAACGCCGGAGAGACCCACGCGCACCACTGAGGTCCTCGCGCGCGCGGTGATTCGATCACTCCACGCGTCTTCGCCATTCAGGAAGAGCTTGCCCTGCGAAGGCAGCGACTCCGCCAGGCAGCCTTCTTCCAGTGCCACGCCGGCAAGGTCTCCGAAGAACTCCAGATGCTCCCGGCCGATGGAGGTGATAACGCCATAGCTCGGCTGAATCATCTTCACCAATGGTGTGAGTTCACCCGGGTGGTTCGTCCCGGCTTCCAACACCGCCGCCTGATGCGATTTGTCGAGCCGCAGCAAAGTCAGCGGCACCCCGATGTCGTTGTTGAAACTGGCTTCACTCGAGAGCGTCGTGAGCTTCTGCCGCAGCACCGAAGCGAGCAGCTCCTTCGTAGTTGTCTTTCCGTTCGATCCGGCCACGGCAACGACCGGCAGTTCAAAGCCCTTCCGATACTCTGCGGCCAGCCTACCGAGCGCTTTGCGTGTATCCTTGACCGCGATCACCGCACAGTCGCTCAGGCTTGCCGGCACTCGCGCCCGTTCGCCCACGATTGCCGCCGCTCCCTTTTTGGCGGCTTCCGCAATAAACTTGTGTCCATCGAACCGTTCCCCTGGCACAGCAAAGAATACGTCGCCCGACCGCACCAGGCGGGAGTCGGTGCATACACGGCGGACCAGCTCTTCAGGCGACCCGCTCAGCAGTTCGCCGGCGCTGGCCTCTGCGATGAATCTCAACGAGCGAGCTTCCATGTAGAGCCAGGATGTTGTGTCAGCTCAGCCGAGCGTGCCCTCATGTCAGACCCGAACCTGGGAGGCGGACGCTTGGAATGGGCGGAATCCCCCGTTGATCGTTGGCCTCGCCTGGTTCGCCGCTAAAATTGCGACTAGGGCAGCCTGCTCTGCCACCTCGGCGGATGGCTTCTCTAGCCGTCTTGGCCGGCCGTGGGCGCGGCTCTCGTTTCCGATAGCCGCCACAAACAAGCGGTGCGATATAAGCGGTAGCGAATTCATTTCTAGCCTTTCGTTTGGTCTTCTGTTCACTGAGAGCGCGCGGAGGCCGTTTTGACGGTACGAGCATCTATGGGTGGCGCGAGGGCATCGGATACCGTCGGTGCTTCGCCGTCTTCCGGACGGATGTTCAGGTAATTGGCTGCTCGCTCGGCGATTTGCTTGAAAATGGGAGCAACGATTTGTCCGCCGTAATAGCCGTGTTTCGGTTCGTCCATTGTCACCGAGATGCAGATTTCCGGATTGTCAGCCGGGAAGAAGCCGATGAACGAGGCGAAGTATTTTCCGTGCGCCAGTTGCCCATTCTCAAACTTTTGTGCTGTGCCGGTCTTTCCCGCAACGCTGTAGTGTTCCAGTGCGGCTTTGGGGGCGGTCCCCTCGGGTGAAACAACCGTCTTGAGGGCCTGGACCATAAGCTTGGCCGTAGGTTCGCTGATTACCCGGCGCAAGCGCTGGGGAGAGTACTTCGCCACCACGTTGTGGTCTCGATCCTCCAGGCGATCCACCAGCATCGGCCCCATCATAACTCCCTTGTTCGCAATAGCGCACATCGCCATCATCATCTGCAGGCGGGTGACGGAGATTCCTTGGCCCATAGGAATCTGCGCAATGGAAACCTTGTACCAGTCCTTGAGCGGATGCACGATGCCGGCCACTTCCCCCTGCAAGGGAAGCCCCGTGCGCGTCCCGAAACCAAAGCTCCGGATGTAGTCATATAGCCGCGCTTGCCCCATTTTGATGCCAATCTTGGCGGCGCCGATGTTCGAAGACTCGGTGATGATCTGTTCCACCGAAAGCACTCCGTGGGATTCGGCGTCGTGCAGGACGCGGCCGGCGAAGTGGAAATGCCCGTGCTCGCAGTCAAATGTATCACTCAGTCCCACGATCCCGTCATTGAGCGCGCCGGACACGACCACGATCTTGAAAGTTGATCCCGGCTCTGCGATGTCAGCTATCACGCGATTGCGGCGCGCGTTGGCGGGTGAGGCCCCCGGGTTGTTAGGATCGAAATTCGGCAGCGTCGCCATTGCCAGGATCTCGCCAGTGCGGGGACGAATGGCAATACCCGTGATGCTGATGGGAGAGTGGGTTTGCATCCCGTCAGCCAGCGCAGCCTCGACAATGTTCTGGATAACCGAATCAATCGTGAGGACCACGTTCAGGCCGTCGCGAGGTTCGACATCTTGTCCGCGCAGGGCCACTATTTCGCGGCGCGCATGATCGGTCTCCATCACCCGCCAACCCCGCACCCCTGCGAGCTTGGAATTCATAGCTCGTTCGATGCCGTCCTTGCCTATGGTCTCCAAGACGTGACTGCCGTTGGCCGCGCCTTCTTCCATGCCGACAAAGCCCAAGACGTGCGCCGCCAAGGCCTGGTTCGGGTAAACCCTTAGCTGGTCATCCAGAGTTTCGACAAACACCGACTTCTGCCGCAGGTCGTGGTCGAACGCCTTCTCCTGCTTTGAGAGCTGTTTCTCGTCCGGCGCAAGCGTGAGATTAGTCATAGCGGCCTGGATCCTTTGCCAGGTCTCAATCGGCACCTTTCGCTTCAGGACGACGTAGCGATTAGTAGCCATCTCGCACGTCGTGCCTGGGCGGAAGCGCGGGGTGATCCGCTCGCGCAGCTCGTTCTCGTTGAGCTGTAGCAAAGGCGCGACCGCATGAGCGATCTCGGCTTGATGGCTGCCCATCAGGGAAGGATCGGCGCAGACCGTCTTCACGAAAACACTGGTAGCCAACAGGTTGCCCTTTGCGTCCAGAATGTCGCCCCGGCGAGGCTCCAGCAGAACTTCGTGCTGGGCATTGTGCCGCGCCTTGACCCTCAGCTCGTCATGGCGCAGGAGTTGGAGATCCACCAGACGGTACGCGAGCCCGGCAAAGCCCGTGCCAAGCAGCAGGGCCAGCAGCATCAGTCTCGTATATTGTCGTTGTTTGGCCATCTCAGCCCACCCAAACTGGCGGTTTTAACCTGTTCAACTCTTCCAAAACCACCGGCCACCCGCGGCGATCGGTTCCTCATCCGACGGCGTCGCGGGCGCCGGCAAAATCTTTTGCTCTCGCATCGCGCCGGCTGGAAGCTCTGCCAGAAACTTCCCGGCGCCTTTATTTGGCGAGCATGCCCTCTAAGACTCTCTTGTGACTTGCCTTAGCTTCCCAACACTCTGCATATTTGTTTTGCCTGCCGCCCGCGGCGATCGGTTCCTCATCCGACGGCGTCACGGGCGGCGGCAAAATCTTCTCATGTGCTCACGGCACACTTGAACCGCGGGCCGCTCGCGCGGCATATTGCTGACCGGCACTTGGCGCGGGCGACTCTCGGCTCGGTTCCGGCAATTGCCATATCTGCGCCTGGTCGGGCTGCAGCAGCCCAAGCTTCAGCTCTTTGATGCGCGCTTCCAGCAGGCTGGGCGATCGCATCGTGCTGAGCTGCTTCCTCAGCTTCTCGTTTTGGTCAGCCAAGTCGCGCAAATGGACCTCGCGCTGTTTAATTTGACGGCCGAGCTGGTAAATCTGGTCCTTCTGCCAGACATAACCGACGCCCGCGCCGCCAATCAAGAGACAGAGCAACAAAGCCTTGAGCGTGGGCCCAAAGCGGATCGCCGCTGACTCATGTTTCCGATTTCGCGCCATACTATCTGTGCCTTTCCAAAGTCATTCGCTGCATCACGGAGCGCTCGTCTTTTCCATCACGCGCAACTGGGCGCTGCGGCTGCGAGGGTTCGCTTCCATTTCCGCCACGCTGGGCGTGATGGCCTTGCGCTGCACCCAGTTCAACTCGGGCGCGCGCGGCTTACGCAACTCCGGCACATCCATTCCTCCGGTGAATGTATAATCCCGAGCCCGCGCGCGCCCAAAACCCTTGACGATGCGATCATCCACACCGTGAAAAGTGAGCACTGCCAAGCGTCCGCCGGGCCTCAGAATATTGAGCGCTCCAGCCAGACCCTTTCTCAAAGAACCAATCTCATCATTCACGGCCATTCGCAGGGCCTGGAAAACCCGCGTGGCCGGGTGCGTCTTTCTGCCGCGCCGCGGCGAAAGCCGCTCGATCAATTCCGCCAACTGCCGGGTCGTGTGAAAGGGGCGCTTTTCGCGATCCCACGCTATCGCACGCGCAAACCGCCGCGCGTCCCTTTCACCGCCCAGGTCCCAAAAAGTCTTCGCCAGTTCGTCTGCGCTGGCCGTGTTGACCAGGTCTGCCGCCGTCAACTGCTGCCGCCGGTCCATCCGCATGTCCAGCGGGCCGTCCTGCTGGAAGCTGAACCCACGCTGGGCTTCGTCCAGTTGGTGCGAGCTCACGCCCAAATCCAATAGGACCCCATCGCAACTGTCCCGCTCCACCCATTCCGCCAGGTCCGCAAAATTGCCCTGGCGCAGCTCGAACCTGCCGGCGAATTCCGCCAGACGCTTGCCGGCCGCCTCAATCGCCGCGCCATCGCGATCGCATCCGCACAACCACCCAGTCGGCGAGCTCGCGGCCAAAATGGCTGCCGCGTGTCCAGCCCCACCGATGGTCCCGTCTGCGTAGCGCCCACCGGGTTTCGGCTTCAGCGCGGCCATTACCTCGGCCATCATTACCGGAGTGTGCGTGAAACCTGGCACCGCGCATTGGTCCTTCCGGAATCAAGTTCTGCCCATGCGAAACAGCCCAGAGAGACGGCCCCGGGGCACGCCACCGAGCAGGGTTTTTTCCGCAGCGTGCGAAGCTGGGGTTATGCCAGCCCGAGCCGCCGGGAGTTTGGCGGGCACGACTTCCAGATCGGCATCGCTCAAGTCGTTGCGCACTACCTTGATCTTGTCCAACGCCAGCTCCCCCTGCACGTGAGGCCTTGTGGCAGCCGGGAGAGTCAGCCGCACCTTCTTTCCGGCCGGACGGGGCAACAGCGTGCGCAGTTTCTCTGTCCATTTGGTTCGGAGCGCCGCTGCCCGCGACGTCACGCCATCTGCAGGATTGCAATGACCGGAGCCAAGCACCAAAGCCGGTGATTTCGAGGCTGCCGCGCCCGGTACGACCGAAGGGCCATGCGCCGGCAACGGCTTGGCCTTGTCCGCCTTTGACTGGCTCGACACCGGCGCCCACTCGCTTCTCCCGCAGGCTTCCGCTCGGGTTGCGTCCGGCTTTTCCGTCGTGCAGAAGGGATTCCTGGCCGGGCCAAACTGGGGAAACATCCGTTCGTGCGTCATCCGGTAGCGGGGCTCTGAATCTTTGAGCCCGACCAAACTTTTGCCTGTTGTCAGTAATTGAAGCAGACTCATAAGTCATTCCATCATTTGAAAGGCATCCCGGGCTATGACTTCGTCCGAGGCTTTCACTTTCGGGTAGCGTTCCGGACTCCAGATCTCGAACCGATCGAGCATCCCGACCAACACCGCAGCGTCGGTGATTCCAGCCGTCCTTGCCATGTCCTCCGGCAAGCAGATACGCCCTGATTTGTCGAGCGTCACCTGCACCGATTCGCTGCCGATTCTTCGCTTGATGGGCGCCTTGCGCAGATCGGTGCCCGGCATCGCTTCAATCTTCCGCATCAAGTCCCCTAGCTTCTGAGGCGGCAGCACGCGAAGACAAGAGCCCTCATCGCCGTGTGGCCAAGGCACCAGCGTGAGCTCAGTTCCGGGCTGGGCTGGGCGCCACTTGGCCGGAATCTGAACGCGCCGCTTCTCATCCACCCCATGGTGGTAGGTCGAGTTGTAGCACGTCGGCTCAATGTTCTCGTTCGATTCCATCTTATTCACCGAGGGGCGGGCATAGCCCTCAAGCCCCATTTCGCCCCACTCTGCCCCATAAGGACCCACTCCGTCAATATCTTAGTGCGCGATTTATTGGAAAGTTATTCACAATTTGTTAACCTCTGGGAATAACCGCCAGGGGCCTGGCTAGAACTTTGAGAACATTGGAGAGATAGTCACTTACGGAGTTTTAGCTTGGCTGGGGACATTGAGTCCTACGGCGCGTTCCAGACGGGCCCGGGCTGCTGCGTAGTCATGGAGGGCCTCAATCTGCGTGGTTTGCGCATCCGTCAGCGCCGTTCGGGCGCTCAGAACATCGAGTTGGGTTCCGGTACCCGCGTCGTTGCGCGCGGTGGCCAGGCGCAGGGCTTCCTCCGCCTGTTCGACGACTTTCTTTTGCGACGCCAGCAGGTCGGTGGCTTCTATAAACTTCGAGTAGGCAGTTCGCACGTCCAGTTCGATCCGGCGCGTGGTGTCGTCCAACTCGACGCCGGCTTTCTCGTAGAGGGCTTTCGCTTCCATCACTTTTCCTTTTGTGAGAAATCCATCAAATATATCCCAACTGATTTGGACGCCGGCCGTCCAACCATAGACGTCGTACGTGAGGTCCGAGGTAAACATCGAGTTGCGGGCCTCGTATCCGCCGTAAGCCTGGACGCTGGGCAGGTAACCGGCCTTTGCGTTGACGATGTCCTCGTATCGCAGGGCCTGGGTTTTCCGCAGCGAGCCGAGTTCGGTGCGGCGTTCCAACGCAAGGGCGAGCGCATGGGATAAGTCAACCTGGTAAGGCTCGGCCTCCAGTTTATCGGACAGGTTCAGCGGAATGTCCTCGACGGTATCTTTGGGAATGTTAAAGCCCAGCACGTTGGCGAGGACGTTCTTGGAAATGCGGTAGCTGTTCTTCGCGCGAATCAGCTTGGGCTCCTGGTTCGCCAACTCCACCTGTGCGCGGAGCACGTTGAACTGCGGCACCGTCCCGGCATCGTAGCGCCTTTTAGTGTCCGCCAGCTCGCTGCTGAGAAGCTCGACGGATTTCTCCTGCACGATGATCTCCTGTGCCGCGAGCAGAACGTCGTAATAGGCCAGTTGCACTTCCAGCACCGTATCCGCAACCACTGTCTGGTACATCAGCAGCGAGCGCGCCGTCGTCAGCTTGGCCACGCGCAGGGCGGAGAGAATGCGCCCGCCTTCGTAGAGCGATTGGACGAGCCGTATCTGCGACGCCCAGTTTTGCTCTGTGCCGAAAGCAAAGTTGAATTCGGGGATGTTGATATGCGGCGTGTCAATATCGGTGGACTGCACGGCGGAGAAACTGCCCGCCGCCCGGAGTTTGGGGATGGCGATGGCTCGGGTCTGCACCACGACGCCTTGCGAGGCTTCCAGATCCTTCTGCGCGCGAAGGATGTTTGGATTCTGCTGTAAGGCGATGTTGACGGTATCCGCCAGCGAGAGCGGCTGGGTGGTGAAGACGTGGGCCGCTGGCAAAGGCTGGGCCGCCTGGGTAACGGGAGCAACAAGGCAGAGCACGATCAGCCCCTGAAACGCAAGCCAGCCGGATAATCGCTGCCGCCTGGCGCGTGCTGCAACCTGACTTACCGCTTGCCTGGCTGTCGTGTTGTCGCTCATCAAATCTATGCGCATTGGTTTAGCACGTTGTGCGGCAGCCGCATATAGCAAAATGGGGGTGCGTTGACGCTCCCGGCGGAATTGCGCTGCCAAGTGCGAAGGCCGAGGGCCGAAACCCGAAGGAAGGCCGAATTCCGAAACCCGAACTAACCCGCCCGCGGTCGTGGAAGGGAGCGCTTTCGGAAGCCCCCCTCAGAGCAGCCTTGCCCGTCCCCAGGGCTCCCGAGCACTTCACTCTCGGAACAGCGATGGGAATGCTGACTTCGGATTTCGGCCTTCGGATTTCTTTCGGCCTTCGGCCTTCGGGCTTCGGATTTCGCCCGCTGCCCGCAAGCTCTGGCCCCTGGCACAAACGCAGCGGCCGCGCCCTCGCGAGCGCGGCCGCCTTCCAATGATCTTCGATTAGCGCAGCCGCCGCGCTAGAACTTCCCTCCGTAAACCGCGTTCTTGCCCAGCAGTTGCTCGATGCGCAGCAACTGGTTGTACTTCGCCACGCGGTCCGTGCGGCTCAGGGACCCGGTCTTGATCTGGCCGGCGTTGGTGGCTACCGCGATGTCGGCGATCGTGGCGTCTTCCGTCTCGCCGGAGCGATGGCTGATCACCGCGGTGTATTTGTTGTCCTGGGCCAATTCCACGGCGTCCAGCGTTTCCGTCAGCGAGCCGATCTGGTTCACCTTGACGAGGATCGAGTTGGCCGTGCCGGTCTCGATGCCACGGCGCAGGAACTTCACGTTGGTGACAAAGACGTCATCGCCGACCAGTTGAATCTGGCTGCCGAGCTTGTCGGTTAGCTTCTTCCAATTGACCCAATCGCTTTCGGCACAGCCGTCTTCGAGACTCACAATCGGGTATTTGCCGCACAGCTTCACGTAGAAGGCGATCAACTCATCGCCCGAGACGGTCTTGCCGGTGCTCTTCTTGAAGGTGTAGGTGCCGTTCCCGTTGTAGAACTCGGAGGCAGCGACATCCAGCGCGAGGAAGATCTGCTTCCCTGCCTTGTAGCCGGCGTCCTTGATGGCCTGCAGGATGGCCTCGATGGCTGCCTCCGTGCTCTCGAGCTTCGGGGCAAACCCGCCTTCGTCGCCGACCGCGGTCGAGAGCCCCTTCTTCTTCAGCACCGCCTTTAGGGCGTGGAAGGTTTCCGCATTCGCGCGCAGGCCCTCCGAGAAGGTGTCGAAGCCCTTGGGCACGATCATGAATTCCTGGAAGTCAATCGGCGCGTCCGAGTGCGCCCCACCGTTGATGACGTTGGACTGCGGCACCGGCAGGACCTTGGCGTTGGGCCCGCCGAGATACTTGAAAAGCGGCTGGCCCACGTGTGCCGCGGCGGCCTTGGCGTTGGCGAGCGAGACCGCCAGGATGGCGTTGGCTCCCAGCTTGGCCTTGGTCTCCGTGCCGTCGAGCTTGAGCATGACATGGTCAATGGTGAGCTGGTCCAGCGCATCCATACCCTCAAGCGCCGGAAAAATCTTCTCCTTCACATTCTTCACGGCCTTGGTGACGCCCTTGCCCTGATAGCGCTTCTTGTCGCCGTCGCGCAATTCCAGCGCCTCGTGCTCGCCGGTGCTGGCGCCCGAGGGCACTGCCGCGCGCCCCGCCGCGCCGCTGGCCAGGGTCACATCAACTTCCACCGTGGGGTTACCGCGTGAGTCGAGGATTTCACGCGCCTGTATGTCTTGGATTGTGCTCATAAATATTCGTATTCAGTCCGGAACTCAGGAAACCAGGAAGGCCAATCGTGACCGTTGCGCTCACACCGGTTTTCCTGCCGTTCGTGAGTTCCCGATTTCCAAGATCACTCCGTGATCGAAGTGAGGCGCGCATGGTAAGGATAGCAGCCCCCAAGTCAAGGTATCGGTAATGGCCGGCTCGCCCGCTTACGGTCCAGGCGGAACGCGCGAGCATACCAGCCGTAACGCCCACGAAGAATGTCCACACGCCAACGGCCACCCGACTCCACGTGAAGGGTGTTTTCGAGTTGGAGCTTAAGAGCACGACGACCGTAGTCATCGCTTGGAGGAATGAGTTTCATTCGAATCGTGCGGGTACGGCCAAGGGGCTCCCAGGCTGCATAAGCCCGGGAGCCCGAACCCGCCTCCTCTGGGAGGCTTAGGCCGATGCGGGCACTCGCCCGGAGAACACCAGCGGGATACCTTCGTATCCATTCTCATTGGAGTTCACGCTCACGAACACCCGGCTGCCCACTGCGGGCACGCCAAAGCGGCTCGTATAGGGAGCCGTAATGTCCACGTAGCTGTTTTGCGGGCTGTCCAGCACGCCCAGGAGCCGGTAGCTGACGCCGCACCGGCGGCCGCTCTTCTCCGGGGCGCAGGCACGCAGCATCGTGCCGTCCGGCGGAGCGTTGGTGGTATGCAGCTTGATGGCGATCGCTCCGCCCGCATTGGTGATTTCCAAGGCGTCAATCGGCAGAGGACTGAGCTGGGGCTTCACCGGCGGGATGGTGACCGTGGGGGCGCCAATCGCCAGCAGGGCGCAGTTCACCTTGGTGAACAGTTGCAGGCCGGTGAGCGTCCCGCTCTGACCCAGGGTTGGCTTGGTCTGCATCTGCGCCGCGGTGGCAATCCATGCCTCCTGCTGCGCGTCGGTCAGTTGGTCGTACGCGGCGGCCTGGGTCGCCAGGTTCTGCCGGATCTTCAACTGAGCGCCGCTCTGCGGATTGCGCGGAGTCACCAGGGTCCGCCTGATCAAGCCATTGCGGCCTGGCCAGGTGACGGTTAACCCGAGTTTCCCGACTTGCGGGATGTCTTTTATCTTCATTTGTCTATTTCTTTCTCTTGTTGTTTTGTTGTTGAATTGGCGCGCGTGGTCCCCCGGCGGCAAACCGCCGTGAACCAACGAAACTGCGCGCGCCGAAATTGTCTTCTCGGGAGGCCGGGCTTCCCCGGCGAGTATGCCGACCTGGGGTGTGCTGCGCTCGGAGCGCGGCCTAAATCCGAAGCCCGAAGGCCGAAGGCCGAAGGAATTCCGAATGCCGAATTTCGAATGCGCGGCTACGCCGGCCAGCAGGCGGGTGACCCCATCCGGCCCTTTTCGGGTTTCGGGTTTCGACCTTCTTTCGGTCTTCGGATTTCGGACTTCGGATTTCATCTCGCGGTGCGCTCGTCAACCCGGGCGAGCCCGGCTTCGAGCGTGTTGACCCGCGTGGCCTGCCGCTCCAGCGCGGCCAGCAACTCGCGGTGATTTTCGCCCAACTTCTCCAGCAGGGCCAGGTGGTCGGCGTGCATGTGCTCCCGGGTGGCCAGCATTTCCGCATAGAAATCGGACCGGCTCATCGGCTCGGGCCCGGGGGCCCTGGGGCTGACAAGCTTCTTAGCCAGGAGCAGCGCCGCGCCGACCGCCCCGGCGACGGCCGCCCAGCCCTCGCCGGAAATGCTGCGCGAGGCGGGGATTGGGGGGTTAAGATTGGCACTCATGTTCGTGGAGCGTTAAAGCGTTGGAGCGTTGAAGCGTGACGGTGATTTACGATTTGCGACTCGGCTGATTTGCTAATTGCCTTTGGAGATTGGCCATTCACGGGGTGCAGCGTGAAACGTGAAACGTGATCAAACCTTCTGGCCGCCCGTGATGGTCGGCGGGGTGGCCCCTCCGGTGCTCGCTGGTGGCTTTGCCGGCGCGGCGCCGCTCGCGGGGCTTGTGCCTGCGCTGCCAGCCGGGGCGCTCCCCGTGACCGCCGCAACGAGCCCGCTCAACTGCCCGTGCCGGTGCGCCAGGAACCACGCGCCTACCACCAACCCCACCACGCCCAGGATCAGCAGCTCGTTGCCAACCACCATGGTGGGCAGGACGATGAGCGCCACCCCGCCCAGCATCAGCGCCGCGCTGGTTGTCACGCTGGCCACGATCACTTTGAGCGGCGGATAGACCAGCGACGCCAGGCCGAACACGAACAGCCCAACGCCCACCCAAACAATGCCCTTGAGGCTGGACAGCTTCGCTGCCAGGTCGCGTGCCGTGTCTTTCTGCGCGGCGCCTAACTCCGTCTTTGCCCGGACTTCCTCCCGCTCGACCACCGGCATTGGAGCGCTTAGGACATACGTGGTTGAGGGTTGAGAGTTGAGCGTTGAGGGTTCGCTACACGGCTGAGAGTTGAGGGTTGAGGGCTGGGGGGTGAAGGTTGAGGGCTGAGCGCTGAGTGTTGAGGGTTGTGCCGGCAACTGCGATTGCTCGATTCGCGTCGCTGCCGGCAGGGTATAGGTGCGGACCTTTACGGTCTCCTGGTCCTGCTTGGTGGCCTGGGAGGCATTTTCGCCCTGCGCCACGGTCTGCTCGATGACGCCCCCCGGCTTGCGGGTCGTGGCGGCCTTTCCGCCTCTGAGCGGCCTCGGGCCCACGCAGCCGGTTACCAGCAGTGCCAGCAGCAAGCCCCCGCACACGAAGCGCGAAAGGAACTCCACGGGCGCAGGGCGCAAGCTAATGCGCACTCTCGAGGGTTCAGACGCTTGAGTCAGGAGTGCAGAGCCCCGAGCCGGGCGTCCAAGGCTTTGATGCGGATGCCGAGGCCGAACGTCCGCGTGGCTTCCGGCCTGGTTCGCTTTAGGTATGCGCATTTTTGTTTTCATATTCTCTTTCGTTTCTTGGGCCGATGGCTTCATGCCACTGGCCTCTATATGCGCGAGGGGTGTACAAAATGGCGCCTGGTTGATGATGGCGATCTCCAATGTTGACGGGCCTTCCGTGGCGATTTTGTACCGTACAAAATACCGTACAAAATGCCCGCGCGAGGGGGAACTATGGCGCCTTACCGTGACGACTCAACGCAACCACAGATCGCCACAGATGAAGGCAGATAAAAGGCGCCCTCAACCGCACTTCCCTGCGGTGGGGACCCGTTGACCCGTTACTGACTGCGAGCACAGCGTCCTCACACGGAAGTCGAGTCTCTGGATCTGTGTCCATCTGTGATCATCTGTGGTTTTGGTCTGCACAGACGCGGCCTAATCCAGCCCCTGCTCTTCCTCTTCATCCCCGTAAACGGCGGCTTTGCGGTAAATCCTCCTGGCCCTTGAATCCTGGAGGGCGTCCTGCATCGCCTCGACCTGCGCCGACAATTCCCGAAGCTGTTGCGGACGCCAGGGCAGCTTTTCCTGAATGGCCCTCAGCCGGAGCGACACCAGGGCTGTGCCGCAGTCGCATGCGCGGGCAATCTCCGACCGGGAAAGGTTCTTTCGGAAGCGAAGCAGAAAGACCTTGACGGGGGGCGCTTTTCGCAGCCGCTTATCCGGGTTCAGAGCGCTGAGAAGCTGGAACACCTTGGCCGCGATGCCCAGCGTCTCCGGGCCGGGCCCGGTGGACTCGGCCGGTGGGGCCTGCGGGCCTTCATTGGGCCGGAAGAACCGGATGCAGAAGGAGCCGCTCGCGGGATCGCCCTCGATGGCGGCATTGAGCGCGCTCGGCGGGTCGGCTCCTCCACCAGCGCTACAGCCGCCGGCAGACCCGGCGTCCGGACCTGCCGGTTTGCCGCCCTCACGCTCCCTCGGCCGACCTGAATGGGCACCGTGAGAAGTCCCGCCCGGCTGCATGGCAACACTACAACCCACCTCGTCGAATTCGTCTCCATCCGCATAGCCCGCCACAACCCCGGCGGCCAGCAACAGCACGCCAGCGAACTTCAGTGCCGCCCGGGCCAACGCCGAGGCACGCCCAGCGCTAATGCCCGGTGCCCCAGGCTCGTTTAAAAATCGGTTAATGATCGCCTTCTCCTCCGCCGTCACCTCCCCAAACGGATGGCCAACTCCATCTTCACAAGACGGCTGTCCCTCCCCGGGTGAACCTTTGGTTCTCATTCGTCTCGCTCGTTTCATCGGTCTGTGGCAGGCCGCGCCCCTGTCGTTCCCTCGCAGCCCGCATGGATGAGACCGCACAAGATGTGCCATTCGCGCCGCGGCAGGGCAGTCTTTGGGCCAGGGCCAGGCAGAGGGGATACGGTTCAAACCTGGCCTCCTCACTAAGCTGGTTAGCCTATGGGGGCATGAACACCTTTCCTTTCTACGAGCCAGAAGGCTCTTAACTGTTTTGGCATTCTCATAGGCCAATCGCCGGCTCCAGCGGAAGCGGTTCGACTAAGCCGGCATTGCCATGGCCGCATTGGCTGTGCCATCTTAACTTTCAGCTTTCCCAATTTCAGCCTCTGTCTCTGCTTTCCCCTTGCAGGTTTCAGCTCTCCGAATTTCAGCTTTTCACTCGTCCCGCCTTTAGCATTTAGCCTTTCCTTTTCCATCCGTTCGTTGCTGGAAAGTGTCAAGGGTGAGGACGCACGCTTGCTTGTCGTAAACAGATGCTCTTCGCTGTTGCCTCTGCCAAGCCTTGTGGTCTACCCTCACTTGAATGAGCTCAACCCTTATCAGCGTTCAAATGCGTGTGGGGACGAAGGCGTGTGCGCCGGCTGGTCTCCGAAAGAAGCTGAATGTTGAGGCGATTCGTAAGCACGTTGCTAGTGTTTTCGAGGAGTACACGGTTATTCCAGCGAAAGGGGCCTTTAGAGGCGAGCAGGAGGAGTCGGCAATCGTGGAGCTGTTCCTCGTCACAGACCAGGCCACCCTTGGTCATAGCGTTTACGATTGGTGCAGTAAGGTGCATCTCCTCATCCAGACGCTTCTGCGAGAACTGGCGCAGCGGTCAATCATTACATTCGTGACCATTTCCTCGTCGGGCCGTGAAATCCGATGGTCGAAGGCAACTGGCTTTGACGGAGCGCTCCAAAATCCCCCGTTTCCGTCGATTGCCTTCGTGGTGCGACACGTGGTTGGCAGTGGCAAGGTCGGCCTGGAGGCCCTCTACGGGCATACTTATCTACATTTTAAGAAGTTGGGCATTAAGGGCATGGGAGGAGTTTGCTTTAATGATCTTCCGGCAGTTGGTTTCCGTGCGCCTCTAGGAAAACCGCTGGTGTTCAAACGAGGGGATAAGAGAGTGAACGCGTGGGAGCGCTGGGACCAAGGTATCGCTGTGGTGAATCGCGGTCCTGCTGAGAACCAAGCTGAAGGGTGGGGTCGGTACGCCGAGAGTGGTAGTTTCCTCTCGCTGTTCCAGCGGGTGGAGCCAAAACCGGCTTATTATGTGAGGAACCTAGCTCGCATCCGAAGTCAGACGGCATTCAACCCCCTAGAAATAGGCACGTGCCCGTACAACGTCGGCATAGGCTGCTGTGAGGGCTATTACCTTGAGATCATTGAAGCTTGGCTCCGCGCCAGACAGGTTCCGAGCAGGCTGAGGGAGATCCTAAGTGAAGAGCGCACGCTTGATGGGCTCGACAGCTTGCCTTTTCCACTGCTCGGTCTTTCCGTGGTGACAATCACACGAGGAGAGGTGCTGGTCAGGAGGAGAGGAAGCACCGTGGGTGCCTATCCCGGCGCACGTCACGTGGTGCCTTCCGCGGTTGTGGAGCCGTGTCACGGCCTCGCTAGGCCTTCGATAGCTTTGACATTCCTGCGGGAGCTAGACGAGGAAATGTTTCAGGCAGCCGAGCGGGATGAGTCCTTCCAGGCTCTCTTGCTGAAAGAACACATCCAAGCGCTAGAAGGTTCTCTGGAATTCCTCGGGTACGCGCTCGATTTAATGCATGGGGATATCAACATCCTTTTAGCCTTCCGCCCCGGGGCGACCTGGTGGAATGTCCACAAGGAGAGGATTCGGTTGAATTGGGAATACGTGGACGCAAAACCTGAATATGAATCCCTCGATAGCCTGATTTCGGATGCAGAACGACGACCGAGCGACTTTGTCCCAGCAGCAGCCGTGGCTCTGAACTTTTTAAGGACCCGACGGAAGCCTGGGTGATGTGTCTCTGGCGAAAGCGAAGCTTCCGTGTGCGCTAGCCGCACTAACTGTAATCTCGTTCTTCCTGAAGGAGCGTGTCGCACTCAGGGCAAAGGAGGCGCGTGTTTTCAGGGGTGTAGCCGCCGAGGGAATTGTAGAAGGCCACGACATCTTTGACGATTTCCGCCATTCTGGCGGAGTGGTGTTCCGTCTGGACCTTGGTCGGCCCCGGCGGCCCGACTGGAAGCTCTTCCTTGTAGTCCCAGAGTGGCTTCTCAAACAGGTGGGGCTGCCCATTGGGCAGGAGTTCCTGAAGAACGTCTGACCCTATTGAACCGTTCTGGATGAGACTGAAAACACGGCGCTTGCGGGCATAGATGCTGTCCTGATCGTGCCCAGCCTGAATAAGAGTAGTTTGCGTTGGCATAGTCTTTCGTGTGTTTATGTCGGCACTACCTTCTAAGCTCATCTAGGGGAACCCTGTCGCCAGGTGCGCGTTCGTATTGCCAGAAGGTCCAGCCGTTGCAGGTCCCCGCGTTGCAAGTAGGGCTCTGTGGCTACTACGACGCTATTGGATCGGATTTCGAGGCGCCGTGTCATGATGGCTCTCCCGACCCAGTCCACGTTCTTCTGCTCGCCATAGGTAGATCTTTGTTCCTTGTCTGGCTGCTACCTCGCTCCTTTGCGGCTGTTGCAGGCGCGGTGGGCAAGCTGCGCGTTCTTGAGAGAGGTTGGTCCACCTTTGGCCCATGCCTTCACGTGATCAATGGAGACGTCGTTCCAGGTGAGGGGTTTCTTGCAGATCCGGCAGGTTGGGCGGTCGTCGCGGTTCCAGAGGATGCGGCGTTGTTCAGCGGAAAACGTGCGCTGTGGGCTTTTGAAGTCGAACAGGGACGAGAGGAGTCCGCGGACTATGACAGCGCGGCGTTCACGCGTGGCGGCGCTGTCGGTGTCACCGAGAACGGTTGGGAGGTATTCCTGAGCGAGTTTGTTGGGGTTGCGGATCTGGCGACCTTCGCGCGCGGCCTGGCGGAGCTCGTCAACCGCGGTGGAAAGTTTGCGGAGAAGGCGTTCGGCCATGGCGTTGCGCTGCCTCTGCGCAAGGATGAAGCCTTTGTCCCGGAATTCCCACACGAGCATGAACAGGGTGTAGAAGTCCACAGTGTTGTGGAAGCGGGTCTGGTAGATGTGGGGGAGCATCCTCCGGATGGTGTTGAGCGTGGCGGTGAACTCCCGCGAAAGGTGGTTGAGGGTATTGCCGTTGATCGACTCATTGCCGATGGCTTTATCAAGGGCGGTCTTCTTGTTGATGACGCCACCGTGGTGGATGGAGACGAGGAGTTCGGACACGAGCTCGGTGCCCTTCATACGGTCGAGCTGGCTGGGGCTGAGGATGCAGTAGTCCGTGAGGTAGCGTCTGTGGCGGTTCACGAGCCACTGGGCCTCGGCCAGAAATGGGCTGTCGTAGAACCTGGCGTGCCGTTTTTCGCCGGAGGTGAGCCGCTTGCCGGTGGAGTTGATGCGGACGAACAGATCAATGATCTGGGCCAGGTCGCCTGTGACCTCGACGGTGGAGAGCTTATAGCCGTTGATCACGGCGCGGGCTTCCTGGTAGTAGCGGCAGATGTCTCTCCAGTCGTACCAGTCCACGCCGTCGCCGAGGTCCACCCGAGCGCCGAACGCCTGGCGTTTGAACCGGCCGGCTCGCGTGAACATGAAGATGGTTTCGAGGCGCTGCTTTCCATCAATGACATCGTAGATGAGGCGGCCGCTCTTCAGATGGCGCTTGTACAGGAAAATAGACGGCACAGGATAGGCGGAAAGCACGGACTGGATTAGGCGGCGGCGGTCCGTGGTGGACCAGACGGACTTGCGCTGGAAGCCGGGCTCGAGGTTTATCTGGCCGTGCCGGAAGAGCAGGCTGAGTTGGTCAATCGTGAGTTCGTTAAAATCGCTGTGTAATGATGGTAGCATAGGTTCCCGATTCCGGGTGGGATATTCGCGCTGAGGCCGGGAAAAAGCGAGAGCGTTTTTTGCTGGGGCTGCCCCTGCGGCGCATGCGTCATGTGGTGCACCACGAGGCGCCACACCGACACGGGCCCGAATCAGGAGGAGCAGGCGGCGGGTGACTAAACGAGCGACAGGTGAAACGAAAGTGTGAGGGAGCTCGGAGCGCCCGACAGCCCCGCTGATGGAAAGATTTGGCTTTCGGGTGGAACTTGACTACGTGTATAGTAGAGGCGGTAAGCTTGAGTGGCCGGACAGGACTTGAACCTATATCAGTGCCCCTTAGTGCGAGGCTGCTCTATCCATTTGAGCTACCGGCCTGCCCCACGATTGGACCGTGGGGCAAATTCTTTTTTATGAGGTATCCGCCGTTGCCAGACTTGCCGGTGGTGCGGTGGGGGGCTGGAGTACCTGCTGTCCGAGAGCGGGGCTGGCTGTCTGAGGCTGAGTCTTGCGGTGTTCGTTTGCGCGGGCAATCTGGTCTGCCGCAAGCAGCTTTTCAAGTGCGGCGAACAAGCTATCGAGATGGAACTTGTTTGTCTGGCCGACCTGCATTTGACGGTAGAGGTATCCCTTTTTCTCCAGCTTGCGCGCCAGAAGGCGCGCCCCCTCGGGCGAGAGGCCCATTCTTTTTGCGATTGTGTTGAAGCCGGGATACGGAGCTGCGGCATCCCATTTGTGTCGCATGAGATGGATGACGAACATAGCTTCACTGTACTTGAGCGGTGGAGCAAGCCGGTGATAGTTGTCCAAGAAGAAATCTGCAATCGGCGTCCACCCAGCTCTCGCGAGATTGGCGGTCCAGCGGGTTGCTACTTCCCGCTTCGTCACTCTAGTTTTTGCAATGTCAGGCTGCATTGCGGAGTGTATCGCACATGGAGAAGCACGCTGCAAGTTTTTTTTCTACTTTTTTTTGGGTTGTCTTTGTATATCTCTTAGGTGTTTTTAAGGTTGAATTTCTTCAGTACTTATCTTTTACTACAAGAATCCTTGGGTGGGGACTACAAGAATACTTGCAGTGATTGGCTACAAGATTACTTGGATAGGGGGGTATTAGAGAATTTGTGTTTCTCTCCCCAGTAGAGTTGTTGGTTTTTGCAGACATTTTTCTAGCAAGAATAGGCTCTTAGAACTTTTGGAGGCGGCGTCCAGACGGCATGCGCGCTTCGTCAGCAACACGGTGATTGGGAGGGCGGTCGCGTCATTTCTCGTGGCCGAGCTCCGTGCGCCGTGTACTTTTTGGAAGTCAGTCGGCGGCGAGTCCAAGCAGGACAGGAGGTTACGCCAGAGGTTGTTTAAGAGCAGTTCTGAATGCACAGCAATTCAGTGTTGAGCTCGCCGCCGATGCTGTTCCGGCGGGTTTTGAGGGCGGCGAGGCGAGGACCGGGGCGAGCAGTCGCAGGGAAATGCTGAAGGCTAAATGCTAAACGCTAAAACGGGAAAGGGATGGACTGGCGTCGCTGTTGCTTGATAAAACTGCGTGGTGAAGCGGCAGCCGGTGCTGACAACCAAACGGCTCGTTCTGCGGCCTCTGTTGATGCGGGACGAGGCCGCAGTGCGGGATTTGGCCGGCAGCAAGAGGATCGCCGACCTGTGCCTCTGGCATTCAGCACCTGGCCAGCAACACCGCTTCGGCCCGGGTGCTCAGCAACATCGGGATGAAGCGGGAGGGAGTGCTCCGTGAGTTCGCGCGCAAGCCGAAGGGATTCGAAGACGCGGTGATGAGCGCAATACTGCGGAGGGAGTGGAAGTCGGCGCTCTAGCGGAACATGCGGAAACCCGGAAAGCGGAAATGCTGAAACTGGATTGGATCTGCACAGACGCTCATGGCGGCGGCGCGGGGGCTGTTGAGGATACTGGCAGCCAGCAGAGCGCCGTTCGAGTGGGTTTGCCCGTCCGCATACCTCTATCACAAATCCGGGTTTGTGGCGGGGGGCAGCGACGCGGAAAGGCTAAAGGCTAAGGGCTAAACGCTAAAGTCGGCTTGGGGCGCGGATGCGGAAGGTTCCGAGTGTCAGGAAGTTAAGGTTGGGTCCACCCGGACAGAACCTGCCGGGGTGGTCGCTCTCAAGTGGTTTGCGCTAAGTTTTGTCAGGACAAGAGGTTAGGCCAAAGAGAGTCCAAAACCTACTTCCGGTGTGTCCCCGGTGTGTCCCCGGTGTGTCTCCGGTGAGACTCACCCGAGCGCTGCTGCCGGTCCCAACTCCTGCGCAGAGCCTTCTTCCCCAGGTGGTCCAACGTGGATTGGTCGCGGGACCATCGAAGGCCCAACATCCAGCCGGCAACATCGAAAACCAGCCCCGGCGGCGTATGCGCCTGAACGATTCCTGGCGCTCAACTCCTGCGCCACGCCGGTTGCGTTATCCCCGCATATTCAATCAGCTAAAGAAAAGATTAAGTTAGACTTTAGTCGTTGGCTGGTGCATAGTGGCTTCCTAAGCCGTAACAAAAGCAATTATCTATGAAAACACGCATCTCGTTTGTGCTCATGTCGTTTGTGCTCATGTTGGCACTCCTCGCCGTCACCAGCCGTGTCCGGGCCCAGGGCACGGGGTTCACCTATCAGGGCCGGTTGAATACCGGCACGAATCCCGCAACCGGCACCTTTGATCTGACCTTTTCGCTGTACGACGCCAGTTCCGGCGGCAGCGCCGTCGCCGGGCCGGTCACCAATAACGCCGTGGGCGTCACGAACGGACTGTTCACGGTGCTGGTGGATTTCGGCGCCGGGGTGTTCACCGGCGGCAGCAACTGGCTGAGCATCGCCGTGCGCACCAATGGCAGCGGCGCGTTCACCACCCTGGCGCCGCGCGAGCAGGTGACGCCGACGCCGTATGCCATCTTTGCCGAATCCGCGAACGCGGCCGGATTGACCGGCACGGTCCCTGCCGGCGACCTCAGCGGCGTGAATGGCGGGGGGTTGGTCAATCTGAACGCATCTCAGTTGACGACCGGCACGGTGCCTGACGCGGCGTTGCCCGCGGACGTGGCATTGCTCGACGCGGCCAATCAAACCTTCACGGGAGTTAATGCTTTCAAAGGAGCCGGTGAGAGTTTCTTCGTCAATACCGGTCCGATCAGCACCAGTTTGTTTACCGGTCTCGGCTTGCAGTACCACTCCAGCAACGGAGAGGGTGCGATCATGTCGTCATTTAATGATGGCACTGGCTTCCTGAGTTTCTATACGAAGCAAGGCTCTGGGTACCCTATCGTCAAACAGGTCACGATTGATCAGTGGGGCGGCCTGCGGATAGATCAGCAAAACAATAATAATGGAGTGCTGAATGACGGCACGACCAATGGCGTTGGGCTGACCTTTGGCATTACCAGCGGCGAAGGCATCGCCTCGCAGCGCCAGGCGACGGGGGCGGCCAACCGATACGGGCTGGACTTCTACACCGATTTTGCCCGCCGCATGTCCATTTCGCAAGGGGGGCTGGTGGGTATTGGCGTGGGCACCAACGCGCCTGACGCGGCGCTGGAAGTGGCCAATGGTAACGTGAGAATAGATGGGAACGCGCTCTTATTGTCGCCCAGCACCACCGGCGCATTCGCCGGCGACGGGCTGTATTATGACGTGGCAGGGCTGCCTGGAATCAACGACGACACCGGCCCCTTTCTTGGCGGCTACTATGGCGGTGTCCTGGGTGGCCTCGGACCGACGGTGGCCTCTTTAAGTTGGGACGCTTCGGGAGATGTGTGGGTCAACGACAATCTCTCCACGGGCTCCCTGACCGTGCGCGGCGAATACCTGGTCGTGAACGGACTGACCCCCGTCTATGCTTACATTGGCGATGACGGCGCTGGCAACGATGTCCAGATCGGCAGTCAAAAGTCCGGGGTCACGGCCGTCTCCTGCTATAACTCGACCGACGGCGTTTATATGCACCTATACGTCAGTTCCATCACCATCAAGGGTGGCGCCGACCTGGCCGAGCCGTTTGCAATCTCAGCGGCGGACCAGAAGGTCTCCGAGGGTGCGGTGGTGGTGATTGACGAGGCGAATCCGGGTCATTTAAAACTCAGCTCCGCGCCATACGACACCCGGGTGGCGGGCGTGGTCAGCGGCGCCAAGGGCATCAATCCCGGCATCCAGATGGAACAGCAGGGATTGCTTGAGGGCGGCAAGAATGTGGCGCTGACCGGACGGGTTTATGTTCAAGCGGACACCTCGAACGGGGCCATCAACCCGGGCGACCTGCTGACGACTTCCAGCATCCCCGGCCATGCGATGAAGGTGACCGATCATGCCAGGGCTGCCGGAGCGATCCTCGGCAAAGCCATGACCGGTTTGAGCGAGAGCGAAGGCATGGTGCTGCTTCTGGTCACCTTGCAGTAATGGAGGCGGGTTTTATGAACAAACTCTCTCAAATGGCGGCCAGCCTGGTGCTGTTTGTCCTCTGCACCCTGCCGGCGCAGGCGGCGGAAAGGCAAATACTGCAAGGCCATGTGCCAAAAGCGGTCGCCGACGGGAAGTTGCCGTCCACTGGCCGTCTTCCGGCCACCAAGATTCTCCCGTTGGTAATCGGTTTGCCGTTTCGCGACCCGCAGGGCCTTACTACCTTCCTGAAAGACGTTTATACTCCGGGTAATCCCAATTTCCGGATGTTTCTGACCTTCGGGCAGTTCACAGAGAAATTTGGGCCGACGGAGCAGGATTATCAGGGGCTCCTCGAGTTCGCCCGGACCAACGGCCTGACGGTAACCGGCACTTCTACGAACCGGAAACTGCTCGACCTCAAGGCGTCGGTCGCCGACATTGAGAGGGTTTTCCACGTGACGATGCGCGTCTATCAGCATCCGACCGAAGGCCGCACGTTCTTCGCCCCGGATGTGGAGCCGTCGCTCGACTTGGCGGTTCCGGTTCTGCACATCAGCGGACTGGACAATTATATCATACCGCACCGAATCAAATCGAAGCCCGTCGCCGCTCCCGAGGGGCCGAACGGGGGCGCCCAAGGCGGCTCGGGAAGCGGCGGATCCTTTCTGTCGCAAGACCTTCGCACGGCGTACGTGCCCGGCGTTTCGCTGACCGGTAGCGGGCAATGGCTCGGTCTGCTGGAGTATGACGCCTACTATACCGATCTCATCCAGGATTACCTGATTGTAAATGGCCTGCCTCTTTATGGTGTCACCATTGAGAATTGGGAGCTGGATGGGGCCAGCGGGAACCCCGGCCCCGATTATGGGGAATGCGACGTGGACATCGAGATGGCAATCGCCATGGCCCCTGGACTGGATATGGTGATCGTCTATGAACTTCCCACGCCTTCAAGCGACCAAATCGCCATTCCCCCGGACGATGCCTTGAATCTGATGGCCGCGCAAGGGGCCTACCAGCTCAGTTCTTCCTGGGAGTACCAAGTCACCGCGACCACGGATGAGATATTCCAGGAGATGGCGGCACAGGGGCAGTCGTTCTTCCAAGCCTCCGGCGACGGCGGGGGACGCACGGGGACCAATGTGTTTTCGCCTTTTGACGACCCCTACATCACGCTGGTCGGCGGGACGGAGTTGACGACCAACCCCAACGGCTCCTACGGCTCGGAGGTCGTCTATAACGACCCGAATCCCTCCCAAGGCAACTACTACAGCTACAGCGGCGGGGGGATCAGCCCCACCTACGCCATTCCCTGGTGGCAACAAGGCATCTCCATGTCGGCCAACGGTGGCTCGACGACGATGCGCAACATGCCCGATGTCGCCATGGTGGCGTACAACGTTTTTGCCTTTTACAGTGAAACCGGCACAAAATCGGGGGGTTATAATGGCACAAGTGTGGCGGCACCGCTGTGGGCGGGCTTCATGGCGCTGGTCAATCAGCAGGCGGGGATGGACGGCCTGCCGTCCATCGGCTTTGCCAACCCGGCCATTTATGCGATTGGCAGAGGATCAAGCTATAGCTCGTGCTTCCACGACATCACGTCCGGGAACAATGAGAATCCGCTGTCACCGACCGCTTTTTCCGCCGTCACCGGCTATGACCTTTGCACCGGTTGGGGCACGCCGAAAGGGCAAGCCCTGATCAATGCCTTGTGTTCTACTCCGGGCGGCCTGATCTACGTGCAGTTCGGCAATTCAAGCCCCGGCAACGGCACCTGGGCGAGCCCCTACAATACCATGGCCCTGGGGGTGGCTGCCGTTCCAGCAATTGGAGCGATCATGATTAAAGGCCCGTGCACGTCCGCGGAAACGATGACCATTTCCAAGCCCATGACCATCAATGCAGAGGGCGGAGCGGGTTCTATCGGCGATTAAGGAATCAAATCAACACGCTATGAAACGACTCATCTTGATTATTCCGGTACTCCTCGCGCTGGCGGTTGTGGCCCGCGCCCAGCAATACTCAATTGACTGGTATAAAGTGTCCGGCGGCGGCGGCGTCAGCACGGGCGGCGTGTATTCGGTGAGCGGCACCATCGGCCAGCACGACGCGAGCGGGGAGATGACCGGCGGCAATTACGCCCTGACGGGCGGCTTCTGGAGCATTTACGCCGTGCAAACCCCGGGGGCGCCGTTGCTCACCATCACTCTCCTCGGCAACCAGGCCATCGTATCGTGGTCGCCTTCCGTGACCGGCTGGACGCTCCAGACCAACGCAAATGTCGCCGGACCGGCCTGGGGCAATTACCTCGGCCCCGTCGTCAACAACGCCGCGACCAACCAACTGCCGCATGCGAATCTCTTCTTCCGCCTGACGAAGCCCTAAAAGGCCGTGTCATCGCTTGTTGGGTAGCCAATAGGGTCGGCTTTCCGGGCGGCAGGCAAGGCAAGGTTACCGAGCCAGTACGGCCTTTGCCGCTCAGCGGCCCCGGGACTCCCTGTGCTACCATCTCCAGCCTCCAGTGGGTATGCATGAAAGTGGGGGGGAGGCCGGTAACACAAGGTTAATGCAGATTTGGCGGGACAAACCCCCGCCGACTTTTTACCTTCCGCGGCGTGAAATGTAGAAAAACGCCCGTCCCGCTGG
>Ga0326727_10005645_pt1 | contig 35436 bp, 28 predicted proteins | sample MB2enrmetagenome_FD_207643 | JGI IMG/M metagenome (GOLD analysis project Ga0326727, IMG submission 207643) | Lab enriched peat soil microbial communities from McLean, Ithaca, NY, United States - MB29MY | ecosystem: Environmental > Terrestrial > Soil > Wetlands > Peat | place: USA: New York...
GGGAGGGAAACCCCTTTTGTTCACAAAAGGGGTTTCCCTCCCCGATTCCCTTCATCTTCTCCTCACCCATCGCTCCTCCCTCCGGTGCGGATGCGCGGGTCGGCGAGGCTGTAGCATACGTCCGCCAGCAGGTTCCCGGCCAGGGTGAGGATGGCGCCGAGCACCAGGTTGCCCATGATGAGCGGATAATCGCGGGCCATGACCGCCTGATAGAAGAGTTGTCCGAGGCCCGGCAGGGCGAAGATGGATTCGATGATCACCGAACCGCCGATCAGCCCCGGCACGGACAGGCCCAGGATGGTGATGACCGGCAAAAGGGCGTTGCGCAGGGCGTGTTTGAAGATGACCGTGCGCGCCGGCACGCCTTTGGCCCGGGCGGTGAGGATGTAGTCCTGGCGCAGCACTTCGAGCATCGAGGCGCGCATGAAGCGGGAGAGTCCGGCGAGGCTGCCGAAGGTGTAGATGAAGATCGGCAGGACCAGATGGCGGCACAGGTCCAGGAATTTGCCCGGCAGTGAGAGATCCGGGAAATCGAGCGACACCAGGCCGGAGATGGGCAGGACCGGCCAGTAGATGCCGAGCGCGAGCATGAGCAAAAGCGCCAGCCAGAATCCGGGCATGGCGAAGCCGAGGAACACGAAGACCGTGGCCGAGCGGTCGAAGAGTCCGCCCTGGCGGTGGGCCGAGGCCACGCCGATGGGTACGGCGATGAGCAAGGTGAGCGCCAGCGAAATGAGGTTCATGGAAACCGTCAAGGGCAGGCGCTCCTTGATCTTGTCCCAGACCAGGCGTTGGTCGCCGCTTAAGGACTGGCCGAAATCCAGGCGGGTGAGCCGGCCGATCCAGGCCAGGTATTGGACGTGGATGGGCTGATCCAGGCCGTAGAGTTTTTCGAGCCTGGCCCTGGCCTCGGACCCGGCCATGGGGTTGAGCGTGGTTTGCAGGTCGGACGGCGAGCCCGGGGCCAGATGGATGACCCAGAAGGAGAGCACGGTGATGCCGAAAAACACCACCGCCACCCACATGGCCTTGGCGAGCAGGCGCGAGGCGAGCGCGATCATGGGGCGGTGGATGGTGTCATGGTTGCGGATAGCCTCCGGCGCCCGGGGACGCCGGGGGCAAAGATGCCTCCGGCGGCCAAAGGGGCAATCGCCCCTCTGGAATCCCTTTCCGTTCAAAACAGGTCGGCTCGGCAGCGCGGGCGACGTGCCGGACATTCCGTTATTAGAACAAGACCGCCCGTGAGGCAATGCACCGGGAGCGTGTCCGAGGCCTGTCAAAAAAACGGGTGTGATACCGACCGGATACGAAGGAGTGCGAAAATATTTTCCGATAGGAGCCTTTTTCTGGTTGACGCGGGACCCGGTTTTGATAAAGAGGTTGGCTCTTGCGGGGCTGTAGCTCAGTTGGGAGAGCGCTTGAATGGCATTCAAGAGGTCGTGGGTTCGATTCCCTCCAGCTCCACCAATAGATTTCAAGGGGTTAGATGATAAGTCTAACCCCTTCTTCTTTTGGCTCAGCCAACAAGTTTTGTTGGCGCAGGGGGCCAAGCCTGTTCCAGTAATTCACCTAGACCGCTGTATGAGCAGGAAGAAAGGGAGCGCTTGAATCAAATTCAAGAGGTCCTTTTTTCGCTTGGGCTTTTGCTCCGTCTGGTAGGAAATAAGAGAGTTTACGGGGCATGAAGGCGGAGCGGCGAGGACAGGATCGCTTGAGAGGTTTTCAAGAGGTCTTGTCTGGTGGGTCTTGCGTTTCTCCTGCCCCTTGACAAAGCTCTACGACAAGTTATCATTTGCGTGTGCCTACACGAATAGTCGGAAGTTAGCCTTGGAAGTCACAATGAAAACACTCCAGGACATTAAGCCTGACAGCCCATGCCACTGCGCGAACCTACGCCACGCTACGCGGATGGTCACACAGCTTTACGACCGGATGCTGGCTCCGTCCGGGCTCAAGGGTACCCAGTATTCCCTGCTGCGACATGTTAAGCACCTGGAACCTGTGAATATGACCGAATTGGCTAAGCACATGGGCCTGGACCGCACCACTTTAGTGCGAAATGCCAAACCCCTGGAAGCCCAGGGCCTGATCGCCTCAGCCACCGGCTGTGACTTGCGTACCCACGAACTGCGTCTCACCGAGCGCGGCCGGGAAGTCCTAGAGGAAGCCACGGTTAAGTGGCACGAGGCCCAGGAGAACCTGGAAGCGTATCTGGGCCGCTCTCAACTTGAAGCCTTCCTTGGCCTGTTGGGGAAATTGCAGCGGATTCCTGAGTAATTTTTTTCGGACAAAACGTGTATGTACACAAAATGAGTACCGGAGTCACCCATGCTTGCAGCAGACCTTGCGCCATACCGGAGACGCAGGTCGCAGAAACGTCTCCGGTTTCAAACCACCATGCTCCAACAGGAGATCGGGGAAAGAGAAGATGATCCCATGGTCTTCCCGATGAGTTTGCCACCGTTCGGTGAAACCATCGGCCTGGACAATTCCGTCAATGAGCTGGGGATCGGTGCAATTGCCCCACCAGTGCCCTGTTGCTGGTGGGGCAGCCGGGACGGATTTGTGCTCAGTGGAGATGCCACGCCGGCCAATCGGTCCGAAACGGAAGAATTTGTCAGCGTTGAAGAAGTAGTGTGATCGACATGGAAAAAACCAATTCCCGATAGATGAGGAGGATTGCATGACAAATTTGAACGATCATCCTACAGTAAAGCGTTATCAAGAGAATAAGGCATCAAACACCGTCCACACTACCATTCCAAAATTGAGCGCACCCGACCTGCGCAAGATGAGCCTTGAATGCGGCGCTGACGACATGGGTGTTGTCGAAATTGACCGGCCGTCGTTATCCGGAGAGAAGGCGGACATTCTCTCCCTATTCCCCTGGACGAAGTCGCTCGTCAGTTTTGTGGGACGGATAAACCGAGAAAACCTGAGAAGTCCTGCCCGTTCCATCGCAAGTCTCGAGCTGCACCAGGTGGAGGAGCGGTTGAATCACACTGCCCAAGCACTAGCAGCCGCCCTCGAACGTAAAGGTATCCGAGCCGCAACCCCGGCAGTCGGGTTTCCGATGGAAACGGACCGGTGGCTCGGCAAGATGCATGTGGTGTCGCACAAGCCCGTGGCCGTCGCCGCCGGGCTCGGGAAGATGGGCCTGCACCGGAACGTCATTCACCCGGTGTTTGGGAGTTTTGTTCTGCTGAATACCGTGCTTATCGATGCCGAGGTAGACGAGTACAGCAGTCCCCTGAATTATAACCCTTGTCTTAAGTGCAAGCTCTGCGCGGCTGCTTGTCCGACAGGGGCAATAGGCCCGGACGGGGTGTTCAACTCCATAAACTGCCTTACGCATACCTATCGCGAACTGATTGGCGGGTTCACGGACTGGGTTGAAAATATCGCGGACAGTAAGAGTTCGGTCGATTACAGGGGCAGAGTAAGCGATGCCGAAACTGTTTCGCGGTGGCAGAGCCTCGCCTGTGGGCCGTGCTATAAATCGGTTTATTGCATGGCCGTCTGCCCTGCGGGCGACGAGGTGATCCCGCAGTATCTTGCGGACAAGAAGAAATTCATCGAGGACGTGGTCAAGCCTCTCCAACAAAAGACAGAGACGGTCTACGTCCTCCCTGGCTCCGACGCTGAAAGCCATGTTCTGAGGACGTTCCCGCATAAAAAATTAAAGCGGGTGGGCAACGGCATCAGAGTGCCGTCCATAGCCGCCTTTCTCGAGTCCATGCCGCGCGCCTTTCAGCGTCACAGCTCGGCAGGACTTGCTGCAACCTATCATTTTTCGTTCAGTGGAAGCGAGCAGATCGAGGCGACAGTGATAATCAAAGACAAAACGATTAGCGTACAACGAGGACACTCAGGCACCCCGGACGTACGAGTGAATGCAGATGCGAAAACATGGCTGCGTGTGCTTCATAAGGAAAAATCCATAATAAAAGAAATACTCTTCAGAAGGATCCGAGTCAAAGGGTCTATGAAATTGTTTAAGGCTTTCGGCAGGTGTTTTGCGTAGAAGCAGTTGCAATAATCTCTGGCTGAGAAGAGCAATCGACCCACGGAGGATCCATGAAAGCAATCGCCGTCAATGGTAGCCCCAGAAAGAAATGGAACACCGCGACACTATTAGAAAATGTCTTGGCTGGAGCCAAGGAGAGCGGTGCCGACATCGAGCTTGTTCATCTCTATGACCTGACCTACTCTGGTTGTATAAGCTGTTTTGCTTGTAAGAAAATCGACGGAAAGAGTTACGGCCAGTGTGCAGTCAAAGACGATCTGAAGCCACTTCTGGACAGCATTGCTAAAACCGACGTTTTAATCTTGGGCTCACCGATATACTTGAAGTATGAAACTGGTGAGATGCGCTCATTCCTAGAACGTCTGGTGTTCCCGTACCTGACCTACACTCCCAGTTACGCCACCATCTTTCCCGGAAAACTAGCTACCGCCTTTATCTACACCATGAACATCAAGGAGGAGTCCCTTGCCGCCTACGGTCAGGACCAGGTCTTTGCGACGACCCAGGGCTATATGACTCGTATTTTTGGAAACTGTGAGACCTTGCTGAGCACGGACACGTATCAGTTCGACGACTACTAAAAGTATCTGACCACGGCCTGGGACCCGGTGGCTAAGTCCAAAAGACGCCAGGATGTCTTTCCGGAGGACTGTCAGCGGGCCAAAGAACTGGGGGCGCGACTTGTCCAGAGGCCCATGGTGAGCTAAAATTTCCCGTTCTTACATCCTCTCACAAAGCCTTTCCACGAATCGGAATGTGATGAGGCAGCAGACACACACTCCGTTGGCGGCTCTGTTGGCGTCGCAGTGGCTGGCTCGTTGGCTGCGCAAGCACCCCTGTTGGCTCATCGTTGGCTCCCCCGCCACAGAAAGCCAAAAACTCGTTGGCGGAAGCCAAAATGATACGTTGGCAATCGTACATTGATGCACCACAGCTCAATTATTTCAATATATTGCTGGTATGGCATTCAAGAGGCCGTGGGTTCGATTCCCTCCAGCTCCACCACTATGATTATAAGGGGTTATCCGGAAACGGGTAACCCCTTCTTCTTTTGCTCCGCCAACAGGAAATGTTGGCTCAGGGGACCGGGCCTGCTCCAGGGCAGCACCATCGGGCCGCAATCATCACCCCAGAACCGGGCGCTTGAAAACCTTCAAGAGTTCCTGCCCTCCTTCGGCTTTTCGCCGCGACAACCGGAATTTTTCTCAAGATGCCCACGAGACGAGTGAGCGGTGAGACCAAGGGACTCGTGGGGAAGATTCAAGTGGTCGAGGGTTCGACTCCTTCCTGTAATATCACTACGATATCAATAAATTATGTCGGAAGACCCGCCCCTTTCTGCTTTTGCCCTGCCAGTCAGTTTGAGTAATTTGAAAGGCATCGCTCGAGAAATTCTCAAGAACCTCTCGCCTGCCAGTCCGATGGGAAAAACATTGCAAGCGCTGCCATGCGCACGTCTCCGGGTGGAGCCCATGCGGGCGTTACGACGGTTCAAGGCGATTTTTCCCGTCGGCTTTCGCGCGGTAGAGCGCCTCGTCCGCCCGGGTGAAAAGCGACTGCCAATTCTTGTCCGAGAAAAGCAGTTGGGCGGCCCCCACGCTCACGGTTGCGGATGATGTGCGCTTCTCGTCAACCTTAAAGGACTGGGAGGCGAATCGCGTCCGGATGCGTTCCCCCACTTCCGCCGCTCCTTCAAGATTCGATCCGGGCAGGACCGCCACGAACTCTTCGCCGCCGAAGCGGCAGGGGACGTCGCCCTTGCGCAGACATGTCCTGATGATGCCCGCGAGTTCGCGCAAGACCTGATCCCCGGCGGCATGACCGTAGGTGTCGTTGTAATGTTTGAAGTCATCGACATCGAGAACGAGTAGCGACAGGGACGTCCCGTTCGACTGCGCCGAGGACACCGCCCGGGGCAAATGCTCCTCCAGGTGGCGCTTGTTGAACAGGCAGGTCAGGGCATCGGTGAACGAAAGCTCTTGCAGGCGGCGGGTGTTTTCCTGCAATAACCGGTGCTCTTCGGTGATAACCCGGATACGGTCCGTGAGGGCCAACGACAGGAGAAGAACCGCGATCGTCGAGCCAACCTGATAGCAATACCGCGTGAACAGGTTCGAGGGCAGCCAGCCCCAGGTGCTGCTGATCCCAATGGAAAGTCCGACGAGCAGGGAAGCCCAGGCTATGCCGAAAAGGCCGGCGGGACGAAATCCCCTCCGGTAGCACTGATATGAGACGACCAAGATGGAGGCGACGACCACCTGGGACAGGGTGGCACTGAACTTGAGCCCAAATTGTTTCGGCAACAGGAGCGAAGCGGGAGCGAAAATCCCACCGATGACCGTGCAGAATTTCAGGATACGCCCCCAGACCGGAGAACGGATGAAACCATCCATGAATTTTTCGGTGAACAATCCCATGCCCAACACAGCCAAGCCCATGAGAAAGCTTATCGCCTTGTTCTGCCACCACGGAAAGTTCGGCCAGATAAACTGATACGACAGGCCGTTGAGAGTGGCCTTGACGAGCATATAAGCGGTTATCCAAAGGATGTAATAAAGAAAGACACGGTCTTTGGTCGAAAAATACAGCCAGAGATTGAAAAGGATTATGGCTAAAATAAGGCCATTGTAGATCCCCCAAAAAAACATGGCATTTTGTTCGCGGGCCTGGAACGCCTCGGGAGAATAAACATTGAAAGGCATGAAGGCGGCGCCGTGGGTAAAAACCCGCACGAAGAACTGCTTCGTTTCTCCCGGATCAAATGTTTGCGGGAAAATGAAATTGCGGTTGTTCACTAAACGACGGGAAAAAGGTTCGAGGACGCCGGCATGCGTCGTCTCGATTTCACCGGTCTCCCTGATGGCGTACAGTGTCGCATCTTCAAGGAGCGGGTTGGCGAGTTCCAATAGCCAGGGAAGTCTTACCTGGGTGTCATTTTTAATGCGAAACCGGAGCCAAATGGCGCTGTCCGTATAGCCAAAATGAAGTTCATACCCATGATTAGCTGCAGGAGAGAACGAGGCGGCTCCATCATGAGACAATATTTCAGCAATGGTCGCCCCACCCGTCGTATCCTTATAGACATCGATAAATGGTTCAAGCCGGATAACATTCGACTTTGCATCCAATGATAAAATTTTTTCAGCATGTGCAACAAAATGAGCAAACAACAGAAATGCAAATGTCGTTGAAAATATCATCACTTTGGAAAGCGACGCAACTGTGGTCGTTGAGGCGGCGGGACGGAATATATGGTCAATCATGCGGCAAACATCGCTTCCTAAAATCCGGTGAGGTGACCGCAAAAGGCTTTTCCCAACAACGCGGCAAGCCCAAATGATGTCCGAGCGTTGTGTACCAATTCGCAGATAAGCGTTCAAGAGTTTTTATCTCCGGGGCATTCTGGCCATGGGGGGAGGAGCGCAAAGCCGCCGGACCGGAGGTTGTGGGTCGCGGGGTCGCTTCCCTCCAGCTCCACCGCAATGATTACAAGGAGATATCCGAAGACGGGTAATCTCTTCTTCTTTTGCCCCCAACAACAAATGTTGGCGCAGGGGCCGGGCAGGCCCGAGGGCAGCACCATCAGTCCAGAATAATCACCGACTTTTCGTTCCCTCTGCCGGAACTTTCCTTAGGATGCTCATGAGATGCATGAGCGCACAGACCAAAGGGCACTTGTGGGGTTTTCAAGAGATGAGGGGCTTCTCGAATTATTGACCGCGTCTGGATAAATCTCTCCGCGTGGAGCGATGCACAGATGCTGTGCAAGGGCGGAGGCGCTTGTGGACGTTTCAAGGGGTCGTCGCCTACCGTATCTGTCGCCTCAGACTTGCGCTCATCCAGGGAGTTGTGAGAGAAAAGGATTCAATTGGCGAAAGATTACGCAGGAGATGCACCGGGAGAATGGGCCCCGGTTTCCATGGCCTCATACCGGACGGCGGAGACCTTGGCGCGGGAAGCTTGAGTGATCTGCCTCGGAAAGTCACGGGGCTTGGGGATTTCACCCGAGCCAAGTCAGCTCTCCCCAATTCTCCGTGTAGCCATGGACGTGCCTTGGCAAGTAATCTGAGCGAGTATAAAGTGGACGCTTGATGGAAATTTAAAATATTAGGAACTGATCAGGCGTATGCTCTTCCACAATTCTAATAATAACGTCTTCATAGTCGCGTCCGTACGTTTTTTATATAAAGAACTCGAGGCCACCCATTGTTAAAGATAGCCACTTCCGCAACGTACTGGATACTGGTGCTGATCTGGTCGTATATTTTATTTTTTTACTCTAGACGCCTGAAAACTTGGCGAGAATCCAGCAAGCTAATCTATATATTGTTTGTAGTCTTATCGGTCGATGCATTTAGAACTTTGTTTGAAAGCGTTTACTTCGGAGCATGGTATACATCACTATCAGGATTCTTGCCAGATATAGTAGCCGATATCCTTACAAAGCCTGAGTTTGTATTCATACCCAAAATAATTAACGTCATAGCCGGGCTTATCATTGTAAAGATTATTTTGTTTCACTGGGTTCCCGAAGAAAATAAAGAGCGTCTTCTTATAGAAAAAAATATCAACATGCTTGAGTCTCAAGTTAAAGACCGTACTGAAGAATTGAAAGAATTATTTGATGGAGCTGCGTTAGGAATACTTTTAGTAGATCGCAAGGGTCGGATACTTGATGCCAACCGCGAGGCATGCACAAAACTTGGCTACAGACAGGATGAGATCAGAAGTTTTTCCCTCGTGGATATTGTCAGTCAAATTGACTATGTCACTCAAAAAGTCGATTCTAATATTTTTCTGGATACTCCCGGTTCTTCGATTCGTCTCGAATTGAGGTGCCTGTGTAAAGACAAAAGTTCATTTTGGGTTGAGCTTATAAGTCAAAAGCTTCATATTGGACCGAATTATCTCGTCATGTTCCTTGATATCACCGAACGCAAGCGGGTTGTAGATGCCTTGAAACAAAGCGAGCAGAAGTTCAGAGCCATCTTTGATCAGACTTACCAGTTTATCGGATTGCTGAGTGTCGACGGTACGTTGCTAGAAGCCAACAGGAGCGCATTGGAGTTTAGCGGAATCAAAGAATCAGAGGTCATAGGCAAGCCATTTTGGGAAACCACGTGGTGGTCACATTCTCAGGAAATGCAGGAAAAACTATGTGCTGCAATTAAGAAGGTTGCACGGGGAGAGTTCATTCGCTTTGAAGCAACACATACTGATACAGGTGGGAATATTCATTATGTTGACTTTTCTTTAAAACCAGTGCTGGATGAAAATGGACATGTAGTTCTGATCATCCCTGAAGGTCGTGACATCACCGCGCGCAAGCGTATGGAAGATGAACTCCACAAGCTCAATCAGGAACTTGAGCAGAGAGTCCAGGAGCGAACGGCCGAATTGAGCGAGAGGAATATCGAGCTGAACAGGGAAAACCGTGAACGGAAGCAGGCCGAGGCGGAGTTGTATAAGGCCAAGGCACAGCTGGAGGAATCCAACCGCCTGCTGGAAACCCTGAGCGTCACCGACCCCCTGACCGGGCTTGCCAACCGGCGGCGTTTTGACGAGGCGTTAGCCAAGGAACATGCCAGACATGTCCGTTCAGGGGCCGAACTGTCAATGGTCATGCTCGATATCGATCATTTCAAGGAATTTAACGATAGTTACGGGCATGTGAACGGAGACGCCTGTTTACAGCGGATTGCCCTGGTGATAGCCGAATGTGCCGCCCGGGCTGCCGACATTGCGGCTCGATATGGCGGGGAGGAATTTGCCTGTATCTTGCCAGAAACGGATTTGAAAGGCGCGCTTGTCATTGCCGAGAAAATCCGGCTTGGCATTCAAAACCTTGCCATACCCCACAGCTCCTCAGCAGTATCCGACTGCGTCACCGCCAGTCTCGGTGTTGTTACTCTCAAGTGCACGGCTGAGACACCCGCATCGGAGATAGTTGTTCAAGCCGATACAATGCTCTACAAAGCCAAAATAGGCGGACGCAATCGGGTTGAAGCCAAAGCGCTTATCAGCAGGCGACAGCCGGACACCGAGATTAGTCCCGCTCGGTTGGTATGGAAAGACGTCTACTGTTCCGGTAACCTCCTAGTCGATACCCAGCACCGGGAACTCTTCCAGATCTCAAACGAACTCTTGGATGCGATTCAATCATTGCGTCCGAATATCATGATTTTCGCAATAGCCGAGCGCCTGCTCGAAAAAATCGCGCAACACTTTCACGACGAGGAAGCTCTCCTCGAATCCTCATCTTTCCCTGACCGGGAAGCGCATGCCAAAGAACATGCCCGGCTGTATGAGAAGGGCTCGGAACTGGCCCAAACGTTACTTACGGAGACCCCGGTTCTCGGAGAAGTCTTGAATTTCCTTGTTTACGAAGTGGTGTTCCGACACATGTGCCTGACGGATCAGAAGTTTTTTCCCCATATCGGGCAAGCGCAGAATTCGTAAAAGATCCCCATAAACTTTGACCTGCCCTGGAACATGCAATGACAACGAATGTTTTGATTTATATTATCATCATTGCTGTTATCATTTGCGTGTGCTGGAGACTTTTGTCAAACCGGGTTTCTCTCCCCTGCCCAGCATGGCTAGGCTGGCTTGTTGAGCTAGACAATCCGATTTTTCGGGACAATAGAGCAAAAGTCATTATTTCCCACCTGGATATACAGCCTGGAATGAAAATCCTCGACTTTGGTTGTGGCCCTGGTCGACTCACGATCCCAATTGCCAGAATAATCGGTCCATCAAGCAACGTAACGGCTTTTGATATCCAAGAGGCGATGCTTGAGCGCGTCAGAACAAAAGCAGCCAATGAGCATCTTGGCAATATCGAAACTGTCCGGGGAGATGCCGGCATAATCAAATTAGGAACCAATCAGTATGACCGAGCGCTGCTCGTCACCGTACTCGGGGAAGTTCCAGACAAAAAGTCTTTACTCAAGGAAATTTTCAACAGCCTGAAACCCGGTGGGATTTTATGCGTAACGGAAACGATAGCCGATCCCCATTTCCAAACTCGCAAGACAGTTCAGAGCCTCGCCAGCGAAGCTGGGCTTGTTGCAATCAATTTCTTTGGCAGTCGCGTTTCGTTTTCGATGACGTTCCGTAAGCCGTAGGGTTGCCGGAATTTCGACTCCTCTTCGCTATACGGCTTTGATGCATACAACATAAGCAAGTCCATGGGCGCACAATATTGAGTACCACGGAGATAAGGACATTCATATTCTTGCCAGTGCTGAAATCTGATAATTCCATAAATCACAACGTGTCTTCCTGGAATCCGTCAAAGATTTCTTAACCTCCTTGTCCGGACAATACAACGCCTAATCCGGTAGTGAACTTTATTAAGAAAGGAAATATATGTATCCAGTAGAGCTAGAACCACACAGAGAACTCTGACCATATAGTCGCTTGCTTTGCCACGGTGAAATAAATAAAAACCGTTTAGCATCCTGATACCCTCCTCACTCGAAAAATCAGTGCATAAAGAGCTGGGGTAAACAGCAACGTCAGCACCGTAGCCACTAAGAGCCCGCCCATAATGGCGAAAGCCATCGGTCCCCAGAAAACATTTCGGCACAATGGGATCATGGCCAGAATAGCGGCAAGAGCCGTTAGAACCACTGGTCGCGCCCGTCTAATGGTGGACTCGATTATGGCCTCCCATTCCGACATCCCCTCCCTCAGACTCGAGGCGATCTGGTCAACGAGAATGACACTGTTGCGCATGATCATCCCTGCCAGGGAAAGGACGCCAAGCAGGGCCACGAAGCCGAAAGGCTTGTCGAATAGCAACAAAGCACCAGTCGCACCGATCATCCCAAGAGGAGCGGTGGCCAAGACCAGGAAAAGGCGTGGAAAGCTTTGCAATTGGAGCATGAGAAAAAACAGCATGAGGCCGCAGGTAAGCGGGAGCAAAACCGCTATGGCAAGGTTCGCCTTGTCGCTTTCCTCCAGTGCGCCACCAGCTTCTATCCGGTACCCAGGCGGTAATTGTTTTTTCAAAGGCCCTAGCAGGGGCTCGATTTCCATGGCCACGTCAGGGGCCTGCATCCCGGAAACCACTTCAGACCGGGCGGTGATCATCAGGTCGCGGTTTTGCCGCCACAGTATCGGGTCCTCGTGGGCATACTGGATCTTGGCCACCTGAGAGAGCGACACGGCATGGCCGTTCAGCGTGGTAATGGTCAGGTCCCGCAGTCGATCCGGGCTTAGACGCTCCTCCGGCACCGCCCGCGCCACGACGTTCACCAGCTCGATGCCATCTCGAATCTGTGTGATGGCGAATCCTGAGAGCAGCATCTGGAGGGCCTTGGCGATATCCTGGCGTGTGAGGTTCAAGACGCTGGCCCGGTCCTCATCCACTACAAGGCGGATCGACTTGGCTTGCTCGTTCCAATCCAGATTCACGTCACGCGTTTTCGGGTTGGAACGCATGATGTCCCGCACTTGATAGGCAAACTCGCGCACCTTGAGCGGGTCAGGCCCAATGACACGAAATTGCACTGGAAACCCCACTGGTGGCCCAAGGCTCAGGATGGAGACGTGCGCCCTGGCCTGGGGCAGGCCGCCGCCTGCCACGAATTCCTCAATCCTGGACTTCACCCTGTCGCGGGCATCGGCATCGGCGGTATACAAAACGCTGACGCCGTAACTTACTCTGGGAAGTTCCGGTATCATGGGCAGATACCAATGCGGCGCGCCCGAGCCGATGTAACTCGTGCGGGTCAGGACTTCAGGGTCGGTTTTCAAAAACTCTTCCATGGTCTTCATTGCGTTCGAGGTAACATTAAAAGCGCTGCCTTCCGGAAGCTGGACTTCCACCATGACTTCAGGACGGGAAGAGTTTGGAAAAAACTGGCGTTGTACGAACAAAGAGCCGATTATTGAGAGGATAAAGAGCAAGGATGTGGCAACGACGACGGTCTTGCGTTTGCCGACGCACCAGACGATTACTCGGCGGATGGCGCGGTAGAGAGGCGTGTCATAGATTGCGTATGCATCATGATGCGTTGTCTTCGAGTAGTCCGGCAGCAGCTTCATTCCCAAATACGGGGTAAAATACACCGCTACGAGCCATGAGATGATGAGAGCGATGCCCACCACGTAGAAGATGCCGCAGGCATATTCTCCGGATACGGATTTGGCCAAGCCCACGGGCAGAAATCCCACCGCCGTGACCAATGTGCCGGTCAGCATGGGAAAGGCGGTAGCGTTCCAGGCGAAAATGGCGGCCTTAACCCGATCAAGCCCCTGTTCCATCTTCACCGCCATCATTTCCACGGAAATAATGGCGTCATCCACCAACAGCCCCAGGGCGATGATGAGGGCTCCCAGACTTATGCAGTCCAAGCTCATTCCGAAGGCTTGCATGACCGTCATGACCATGGCCATGACAAGAGGCACGGCAAGGGCCACCACGAAGCCAGCCCGCCAGCCAAGCGAGAGAAAGCTTACGGCCAGGACGATGATGAGCGCTTCGGCAAAAGACCGTAAAAATTCACTGACCGATGCATCCACCACCTTGGGCTGATCCGCCACCTTGGTGATCTCGAGGCCGAGAGGGAGCTTTTCCCGAATGCGCGACAAGGCCTCGTCGAGGTTGCGTCCAAGGTCCAGGATGTTGGCTCCCTTGGTCATGACTACGCCCAGCGCGATGGCTGGTTTGTCTTCATGACGGACCACGAAGGAAGGCGGGTCCTCAGGACCCCGGCGCAGTGTCGCTATATCACCCAGGCGAAATGTCTTTCCTCCGCTTTGCACCGGGACCGCGGCCAGAGTGTCTGTGCCTCTAAGGGCTCCGTCTACCCGCAGATAGATCGTGTCGGCGGCGGTTTCAAGAGCACCCGCTGCCGTCACTTCATTTTGTTTGGCGATGGAGTTGAAAATATCCTGCACAGCAACACCAAGCGTCGCCAGCTTGACGTTGTTCAACTCCACGAAGATGCATTCCGCCTGCTCTCCATAGAATCTTACTTTGGTTACGTCTGGAACGCGCAACAAGTCTTGGCGGATGATCTCGGCTTGGTCTTTCAGATCACGGGCCGTGACATCCTCTCCGGTGAGCAGGTAGAGCACCGAGTCCACATCGCCGAATTCATCATTGAAGTAGGGACCAGCCACGCCTTGCGGCAGACTGTCTTTCAAATCGCCCAAATGCTTGCGAACTTGGTACCAGCATTCATTAACCCCGGAAGGCGGCGTGGAATCGAACAAAGTAAGCTGCATGACCACACTTCCCGGGCGCGAATAGGTTTTTACCTTTTCAACGTGGGAGACTTGCAGTATCTCCTTTTCAATGGGGTCAGCCACGAGGCGCTGCATTTCGTCTGCAGTGGCTCCTGCCCAATTTGCACTTATGATCATGTCTTTGATGGTGAATTCCGGATCTTCCGCCCGCCCAAGCCGCGTATATGACCAAAGGCCGGATACGGACACGAGCAGAATCAGGAAGAGTGTCATTGCCCGATGGGTGACTGCCCACTCTGACAGGTTGAAGCGGTTCATCTCGCAACAACCTTTTGCGACTCTTCCAGGCGGACCAACATGCTTGGGTCCAGCATTTGCACGCCGGAGGCCACGATCATCTCACCCTCCAACAGCTGCCCTTGGACCAGGACATCCTTGTCGGCGTAACGCGCGATTACAACCGGCCTGAACGACAGCCGTCCTGTTTCGGGCTCAACGACCCACACACCCGGGCCTTTGCCCTGATCTAAAAGGGCTGTGGACGGGATACGTGCGAGTTTGTCAGGGGTCTTCCGCGAAAGGCGCAGCGAGGCGGACATTCCCAGACGCGCGCGTTCATCGCCGTCGACAAGGGAAAACCGCACGGCGTATGTCCGGGTGGTTGGATCGGCGGAGGGCGAGGTCTCCCGCAGCACTGCCTTGTAGCGCGTATCGCTCTGAGACCAGAGGCTGACCTCGGCATTGGAGCCAACGATATCACCGAGACGTCCCTCGGGGATGTCCGCCTGCACTTCGAGGGCTCCGTCCTGGGCAATGGCCACCGCTGCCTGGCCCTGAGCCACGACCTGGCCCGGTTCGGCATTCACCATGGTGACCACCCCGTTGTCGATGGAGGTCAAGCTGGCGTAGCTGAGCTGGTTTTGCGCCAGTTTGAAGGCTCGATCGGCCTTTTCCATGCGGGCCTTGGCCTCGTCGGATTGCAGGCGTTTCAAGTCATATTCGGATTGGCTGACCACATGCCGGGAAAGTAGATACTCGTAGCGTTTTTCCTCGGTGGAAGTCTGGGAGACATTGGAAGACGAGGCCTTCAACTCCGCTTGGGCACTCTCCAGCGACAGGCGGAAATCCTTCTCATCTAGTGTCGCAAGCTTCTGCCCCTTGCGCACCAAGTCGCCCTTGTCCACCAGCCGCCGTTCAATCCGCCCCGACACCCTGAAAGACTCATCCACTTCGTGGCGGGCGACGATGACGCCAGGGTATGTCCGGTTTTCAGATTCGGCCGCTAGTGCAACCAGGACCATCTTGACCACGGATCGGGCTGGAGGTTGCGCTTTCTCTTCTGCGCACCCCGGCAATAATCCCAGAAAAAGCGAACAAACCAAGAGCAGCACAACCCAGCCCGACACGTTTTTTCCCCTTAAAAAAGGGGAAATGCGGAAATTAAACATAGTATTGTCCAGTACTTAATGTTGCGCACCATGTGTCTTCATGCGCTTATACCCCGGAGCACAATGTCTGCCAGATTCATTAAATCCGCCTCGATACGTTTATCTCCGCCTGAATTTGCAGCATCAGCTATTTGGCGTTCAACAAGTGCAGGATACGTGAATGCAGAGAATGCATTCTGCAATGCTAGTGATGTGGCATGAATATCAATATCTTTGAAAGCTCCCTCATTAATTCCATTGGTTAATATTTCCTGAACCGTCACATCCATTCTATCGACATGTTCTTGTATGACAGTCCAATACTGCTCGACAGCTTTGACCACCATTTCATGCAGGCGTTGATCTTTGATAACATTATCCCTAACCGCACGGAAATATTCCAATAGAAACATTGACAGGCGTTGTTTTGCATTATTGCCGGTATTCATTGCTGATTTGCATCGATCCTCTATTCTGAGCACAACCCGTTCGCAGATGACTTCGTTGATTGAGGCCTTGGTCGGGAAATAGCGGTAAATATTCGCCTGGCTCATACCAAGGGCTTTGGCGATCTCCCCCACGGTTGTCTTTGAATAGCCAATGTCCCGGAAGAGGACTTCGGCCGTGTCGACAATGCCGGCTTTGATTGCCAAGGAATCGTTCAGTGAGGTTTTCCTTCGTCCCATAGCCACCCCTTTTCATCAGATGCAGCAGGGACCGGCCCTGCCTTTTTGTGAATAAAATTAATTAATAAAAATTAATATTTATCTTTTTTGGTGTCAAGTATAAATTCATTTAGCCAATATACTGAAATATTGCATAATTTTTTGAAGCCATTGTGAAATGGCTGGATTCGAGGTTTTGTTGGGGGGGCATTGGAACGGCGAAAGCCGTGCCCATGTTCGTTTAAGTCCGAGCTTGGACCTGCCCTCCACCGGGTCACGACTCCATCAACATCGCGGGCAGAATATCCTTAATTTTCGGCCTGTTGGCTATCTCAGCTCGCAATATGGGCTTTGCTTTGCAAAAATATTTAAAAATAATTTGCCAAGCGGAGAAATTGTGTCATAAAAGACCTAATTGGGTGAAAATCGTACTGCCCAAGGCAAAGTCGGTGAAAGACGGCACAAAGTCTTGGTTGCGTCTTGGCGGGCTGGTGGGAATCGGGCCATGGCCAGAACAGTCCAATGCATCCGGGGGGAAACCGTATGTTCAAAAACCTAAAAATTGCGATCAAACTCGGTATTGGGTTCGGGCTTATCCTGCTTTTTTGCGCGGTGATCGCACTGGTGGCCTACACCAGCCAGAACAGGATCAGCGACCTGGCGGGCAAATCCGCCGAAGTAAGCGATTTGGCCGCCGACATGTTGCTCTCGCGCGCCGATGTCTTGTATTTCATGAACGAAAAGAAGCCCGAACGCATCGAATCCTTCAAAAAGCGCATGGCCGAGTCCAGAAAACGAGCCCAACACTTGAAAGATCGGTTCATGCTCACCGAAAACAAGAAGAGCATGGACGACACGATCCAGGCTTCGACCCAGTACGAAGCCGCCTTTGACCGCTATGTCGCGACCGACAACAACCGGAACGAGACGATCAAGAGCATGGCCGAGGCTGCGGTCGCGGCCCAGCAACTCACGGAGAACCTGATCGCCCAGTTGTCCAAGTCCGGGGACTTGGCCGGGCAAACGGGCCAGGATCGGCGTCTCCAGGAGTTGGAAAGACTCAACTTCATCGTGACCTGTTTCATCAAATCGCGGGTGGAGATGCTCTATTACCTGTGGCGCGGCGACAAGTCCCGGGTAGATGGCAGCAAGGCGCTCTTGGACAAGGTAGCCCAAACGGCGGGTTCCCTGGCCGCGCTTGTGACCGCGAGCGAGGAAAAGGCCCAAATAGAGGACATCGCCGCCAAGGCCGCAAGCTACAAGGCCAAGGCCGACGAGGTGCTCAGGGCCAGCGAGGAGCAAAACGCCATGATTCGGGAGATGGCCGCGGACGCCGCCGAGGTGACCAAGGTCACCGATGAGGCGAATCGCTTCCAAAAGGAAAATATGGCCGAGCAGGCCCGGGTTGCGACAATCATCATGGTGTCCGTGTCCTGCGGCGCTTTCATTATCGGCATCGCCTTCGCCCTGTTTATCGCCCGGATTATCAGGGTACCGCTCGCCAAGGGCGTGGCCTTTGCCGAAGCTCTATCCCGCGGGGATTTGGACCAGGTCTTGGACGTGCACCAAAAGGATGAACTCGGCATGCTGGCCGAGGCCTTGCGCACCGTGGCCGCCTCGGAGAAGCAGGTGGCCAGCCTGGTGGGACGCTTGGCCGTCGGCGACCTCAATGTGGCCGTCAAAGAGCGTTCGGACGAGGACGTCATGCTGCAGTCCCTGGCGAAGCTGGTGGCCGCCGAACGCAGCGTGGCCGATATGACTCTCAAACTGTCCCAGGGCGATTTGCGGGTTACGGCCCAACCCCGATCCGACGAGGACCGGCTCATGCAGTCCCTGGCGACCATGATCGAACGGTTGGGCACGATCGTCACCGGCATCCAGGAGGCCGCCGGGCAGGTGACCGCGGGCAGCAGCGAGATGAGCGCCAGCTCCGGGTCCCTAAGCCAGGGAGCGAGCGAGCAGGCCGCTTCGGTGGAGGAAATTTCCTCCACCATGGAGGAGATCACTTCCACCATCCAGCAAAGCACGGACAATGCCCTCCAGACCGAGCAGATCGCCCTCAGAAGCGCCGCCGAAGCCAAGGAATCGGGCGAGGCCGTGGCGAGCACCGTGGCCGCCATGCGCGAAATCGCCGGCAAGATTTCCATCATCGAGGAGATTGCCCGCCAGACCGACCTGCTGGCCTTGAACGCCGCCATCGAGGCCGCTCGGGCCGGCGAGCAGGGCCGGGGGTTCGCCGTTGTCGCCTCGGAGGTGCGCAAGCTGGCCGAACGCAGCCAGACCGCCGCCGGGGAGATCAGTGATTTGTCCGTGAGCAGCCTGGACGTGGCCGAAAAGGCCGGGCAACTCCTGAAGAAGCTGGTGCCGAACATCCAAAAGACCGCCGATCTGGTGCAGGAAATATCCGCCGCCAGCAAGGAGCAAAGCACGGGCGTGGGCCAAATCAACAAGGCCGTGCAGCAGTTCGACCAGGTGGTGCAGCTCAACGCCTCGGCCTCCGAGCAACTGGCCTCCACCGCAGAGGAGCTTTCCAGCCAGGCGGAACAGCTCCAGGCCAACGTCGGATTTTTCAGGACCAATGGCGATAACGGCTCGAAGGTTGCGCAGTTGTCCAGGCAGGCGAGGCAACAGCTCTCGCCAATCGAGACCCGGACGATCCAGAACCCGCCCGCGCTGGCCAAGATATCCCTGGATATGGGGCCGGCCGGGGACGATGAAACCGACCGGGAATTCGAAAAATATTGAGGTGCGAGAGCCCAGGAACGAACGCCGCTTGTGAGCGGCGTTGCGAACAGGAGAGGATAAACTGTGCGAAACAGTCCACCCCCGCCAGCGGGAGGAAGGTGGGCCTTGCTGCGCGGAGGGGGTTAAAAAAAGGAGTGGATCAGGAGCACCGGGGGTGACCGACGATGCGTTGCAAATCCCTTTGATTTTACCCCTCATTGCGCTATGATGAAGACAGTCTGGCGGTGAGTTGGAACATATTCTCCCGAGTGAGCGCACCACCCCGGAACGCCCCCAAACAGGACAGACTCATCAGCCTTGCGTCAAAGAGGCATCCATGAAAAAGTTCCTATCTGCCACGATAGCCACGGCCCTGGTCCTTCTTTTCGGGCTATGCGGCGGGGCGTATGCCCAGGGGGGCAAGAAGTTGTTGCTGGCGAAGCGGGCCAAAACCGTCGTTGGAAAACGCCGCAACAAGCAAAACCCCGGAGCGGTCCCAAGCGATACGGGAAAAACCGAATCATCCCCTTCCTCCCCACCCCAGTCCGAGGCGAACAGGCCAACCCCAGCCGCAGCTTCCGTTGTCAATCAATAAAGTTGATTAATCCTGGGGAGATGGATGAGACGAGAGACGATGCGTAAAAATAGCCAAGCGGGAACAAGGCAAAAATATCACGCGTGAGGCAGGTCAGACACGGTAAACATAAAAATAAAAACACGGCATTTTGAACATCAGGCACTACAGCATGGATCAAGCGGTAAGGCGCCTTGGAGCGTTGCCCCCCGGACACGGGTGAGCAGGATGCGTGATCAAGCCAAACAGTTTGCGCAGGGTCCCATGTTTTTGGTTTGGGTCTCAATCTGCGCCGGGCCGATCAAACCAACCCTCTGTCGCTGAGCTCTTTCTTCAGATAGGCGTAATAAATCGGCGCAGCGACCAACCCGCCCACTCCGAAAGCTGACTCCATGAGCAGCATGGCAAGTAACAATTCCCAGGTCTTGGCATGGATATGCCCGCCGACAATTCGGGCATTCAGAAAATATTCAAGTTTATGGACAATCACAAGAAAGGCCAAGGACCATATTGCCACCGTGAACGAAAAGCTCAAGCTCACCACGACTATGACGGTATTGGAAATCAGATTACCCACAATCGGAAGCAGCCCGATGAAAAATGTAATCGCAACCATGGTTTTTACAAGCGGCAGATGGATACCCACTGCGGGCAAAGCTACGATTAAATAAAGAAATGTTAAACTGGTGTTCAGCAAGGAAATGCGTACCTGAGCAAAGACAATGGAGCGAAATGCCTCGCTTATACGCTTGACACGCTCGATTAACGCTGCGGCCAAGGGACGATGTCCGTCTTCGTCAATCTCTACACTCAATGAAATAATAGCACCGAGCGCCATACCGATTATTACATGAGCCAGTGTGAGCCCTATCCCTTTTCCAGCCTCTTGTATTGCGGTTGTGTTTTCGCGGAACATCACCATCACGCTCTTACTGATATCCTCAATGCTTTCCGGCAAGCTATCGGCGACCCATGCAGGCAACTTGGCGCGAACGTCCTCGAGGATATCCGACATTTTTTTGAATAACGCTAAAATGCTCTCCTCACCGTTTTGAAAAAAGACAATAACCTTCCAGGTCAAAAGGGCTAAAGTCGCGACGATTAAAGCGGCCAATAATCCCACCACAACCATTTTGGCGCGTTTATGGCCAATTTGGGTGATGCGAAGCAATGGAGTAATAAGATGAATGAGCTCATAGACGAGAAAACCTGACATCAATGCCGAAAAGAGATGGAGTGAAAAAACGAGTAAGAGTGCAAGGCCGATAAAAATCCAGGCAAATATTTCATACGATGTGGGCTTTGTTTGGATGTAATTCATACCCTTACTCCCCATATACGGTTTGTATTGTATGCATGTGATATTTTTCTTATAGGGGCTGCAGGATCGAGCCACGACTCCCCAAAGGATCAGTGAAAGGCGTCCTCTTTGGCCACCTTCAGGAATTTCTCAATCGCTTCTGACCCGCCCCCGGTTTATGTACCAGACCCGATGTTAGTCAATGAGCCATTTGAGGTCCCCCCATTGGGGAGTCCATTGTCAGTGAGAGTATCCGGCCCCTTTTTCATACGCGAATCCAGCCGTACGGTGACTTGGTAACACTGTTGAACTGAACACGGCGGATGGACTACCCGCGCAGTTTTCGGTAGACTTTTCCCCCGGAAACCCGGAAGGACCACACATAACAAGCCCTGATCTACCGCGCCTGACGCGCGGATGCGTCAGGAAAGGAGTATCCCGTGTCTGCTCCCGACTTTGCAAAAATGCAGGAAATCCTCATGCGCGAGCTGCGGCTCATGCACTATCCAGTGGCTATAAAATACTTTTTCGACGAGGCTGAGTTGGCCGCCTTTCGGGCGGAAAAGCCGCACTACTCGCCCGTTAAACCGCTCACCTTCTGTCAGGCCGAAATCGGCGCCCGCATGGAAGGCATCTCCGTGCTCGTGGAGCGCGAAAAGTTGGGCTGCACCAACGCCCAGTACGTGTTCGGCTGGAAGGGCCTAGACGAGGGAGAGATCAAGAGCCACGTGAAGTACTGCGCCGACGCGGCCCAGGCCAAACGCGTGGTGGAAGCCAAGCCACGCCTGCCCGAGGGCAAGCTCCTGGCCGTAGCCGTGGGACCGTTGGCCCAGGCCGTGGGCATTCCGGACGTGGTCCATTTTTATTGCGACAACATGCAGGCCTATCACATTCTGGGCGACTGGATGGCCACCCAGGATCAGGAGCGCTTCCGTCCGTCCATGAGCGTGAACTCTGCCGCCTGCGGCGGCAACGTGTTCGCTTTCAACGAGGGCCAAGCCAATCTTTTCTTGGCCTGCAGCGGCAGCTACAACTCCGGCAAGACCGAGCGCGGAGAGATCAACGTGGCCATTCCAGGTGGGCACATGGCGGCCCTGGTGGACCGCGTGGTCAAGCGCGTGGCCGAGAAGGGCGGCGCGGCCATCACCCGCTTGGGTGAAAGTTTTCCCGGCGCGGACATCTGCAAGAACTGCCCACTCATCGTGTTCAAGAAGGAGGGCAAGGCCACCCAGGCCTAACCCCTCAACCTTGCGTCAGAGAAGGAGAGCCGGGTCTCTGCAAAGAGGCCCGGCTCTCCTAGCTAGCGGCCCCTGCCCCGCGCAAAAGACTTAGCCCGCAAAAAAAAAATTCCGGTGGCGTCCACCACCCTTCTTACAGCTTCACGCAGGCGTATCCCTCGCGCTGAAGCTTCACCACATGGACGATACGCGGATAGAGGGCGCTGCATTCCCGCCGATCATTTCAGGATGGCCGCCAGCAGCGGGGCCGCCAGCACGTTGACGAACCCGACGAGCACCATCACGAGTCCGGCGATCGAGCCTTCTTCCCGGCCTATCTGATGCGCTTTGGCCACCCCGGCGGCGTGGGCGCCCATGCCGAACAGGGCGCCGCGCGCCATCACCGACCGCAACGGCAACAAGGCAAGTACCGCCTCGCCCAGCGCGGCGCCAAAGACGCCGGTGAGAACGACGAAGACCGCCGTCAGATCCGGCACGCCGCCGATATCGCCGGAGACGGTCATGGCGAAGGGCGTGCTCATGGACCGGGGCATCAGGCTCAAGCGCAGGCTGCCGCTTAACCCGAGCGCGCCGGCGAGGCACCAGGCGGAAATCATCGCCGTGACGCTGCCGATCAGCACGCCGACGATCAGCACCGGCCACGAGCGGCGGATGAGCGCGCGCTGTTCGTAGATCGGGACCGCAAAGGCGACTGTGGCCGGCCCGAGCAGGGTGACGAGCCAATGCGTGCCCCGGGAGTAGTCGCGGTAATTGACATGGAGCGCCAGGGCGATCACGGCCAGGAACAGCGGCACCACCAGCAGCGGCGAGGTCCATGCGCGCGGCCAGCGGCGATGGGTTCTCTTGGCGGCCAGATACAGCACGATGGTCGCGAAGGACCAGAAAACAGCCATCAAGACGGGATTATCGCGCGGCATGGCCGCCACCTCCCGAGCCGGCGCCCCAACGATAAAACAGGTCCACGCACAGCGCGGTGACGGTCATGACGATGCACGTTCCGGCGAGGATGACCACCAGGATCTTGAGGCCGAGCAGTCCGAGGAGCTCCCTGTGGTCCAGAACCGCCAGGACCGCCGGGATGAAAAACAGCAGCATTTCAGCCAGGAACCAGTTCGCCCCGCGCCGCATGCAGCCCAGGCCGAGCCGACGGCTCGAAAGCAGGGCGAGAACGATGAGCATGCCGGCGATTCCCCCCGGTATGGGCAGGCCGAACACGCGCACCAGGAGCTCTCCCGCCAGCCAGAAGGCGAAAATAAGCCCGATTTGAAGGAGCCGGCTCAGGCGCAGAGTGCGACGGGAAGCAACGGCGTATTTACGGATCATCATGGCAACACCCCTTTGCCTTTCGGCAAAAGAGACATAATACTCGTGCATCCATTCGTAAAATGAATTGTTCGACTACAAACTAGTCCAAAATGGAATAGATATGCATCTCAAAACATTACGAGCCTTCGTCGCGGTCGTTCTTCAAGGAGGCTTTTCCCGGGCCGCGAAAACCGTGTTCGCCACGCAATCGACCGTAAGCAAAGCGGTGAAACAACTCGAAGACGAGCTCGGCCTGACGCTGCTCGACCGGACGGGCCGCCGCAGCACGCTGACGGCGGCCGGCGAAATTGTCTATCGGCGCGCCAAGGCCATGTTAGCCGAACGCGACGACCTGGCCGCCGAACTCGGCGAGCTTCAGGGGCTCAGGCGCGGCGTCCTGCGCCTCGGGCTGCCGCCGATCGGGAGCAACACCCTGTTCGCCCCGCTGTTCGCCGCCTACCGCAGCCGCTATCCGGGCGTGGCCATCCGCTTGGTCGAACGCGGCAGCAAACGCCTGGAGGAATTGCTCCAGGCCGGCGAAGTGGATCTCGCGGGACTGCTTTTGCCTGTCGGCGAGCAGTTCGAGTGGCAGGAGGTGCGCCGCGAACCGCTCGTCGCGCTCATCCATGCCGACCATCCGCTGGCGTCGCGCGACAGCGTCACACTCGCGGACCTGGCGGACATCGATTTCATCCTCTTCGGGCCGGAGTTCGCGCTCAATCCGATCATTCTGCGGGCCTGCCGACAAAACGGATTCACGCCCAACATCGCGGCCAGCTCAAGCCAGATTGATTTCATCATCGAACTGGTCGCCGCCAAACTCGGCGTCGGATTCCTGCCCCGGATGATCACCGAGCAACGCAGCCACCCCTCCGTGCGCTGCCTGACGGTTTTGGATCCGGCGATGGACTGGCGCATGGCCCTGGTCTGGCGCCGCGGCGGATTTCTGTCTCACGCGGCCAAGGCCTGGCTGGCTCTGGCGCTTGAACTCGGAGGGGCTACGTGCGAATCGGCGCGGTGACGCAGATCATGAGCAAGCCCCCCCCCGTGACATGACGGGGAGACCAAAGGACTCGTGCGGGAATATGGGCACCGGTGCGATTGAGTCCCGGATTCCTCCGGGGTAAGGGGCTTGTCCAAATCGCGAGGCGAGGCTCAAGAAAATCGGAGCGCTTCCGGGGTCATTCCTTCGTGAGCGGTTCCTGGCCGTCTTCAGGGACGGCGGCTTTCTTCTCCATCTTGCGCTGTATCTTTTCTTCCTTTTTTTTGTTCTTAGCAGCCTCTTTAGCCCGTTTTTCAAATGAATAATTAGGTTTTTTCACCAAGAATCATCCTCGTGGGTGGGTTGAAAGTGAACGGCCTTCACGCAGGGGGCAGACCGGGGCCGCGAAGAACTCGTCGAGCATTTCAATGTGCATTGCCGCAGTGAACTCGCCGACAAATTGACACGCTTGTCGTCCGGTTCGTCGCCATTGAAAAGCGTTTCAAGGCCTTGAGACACGGCCAAGCCCTTCCCTGTGCAGTTCGCGTAAAAAGGAAGGATATGCTGTTATCAAAAGGTAATCTACAAAATAAATAGCCCCTTCTTCTTTTGCTCCGCCAGCGGGGTTTGTAGGCGCGGGTCGGGCAGGTTCGAGAGCGGCAGCATCGATCCGGAACGGTCACCCCGGCCCGGGGGGGGTGAAAGCTTTCAAGAGTCCTTTCCCGCCTTCGACTTTTCGCTGCGACTGCCTGATTTTTCCCCAAAATACCGGTGGATGAATGAGCCGAGAGTTTAAGGAGCGCTTGGGGGAAATCAAGAGACCATTCTCCTGCCTCAACTTGCTAACCGCCAGGGAGTTGTGGGAAAGGAGGTGAACCCCGCTGAGAACTACCGAAGAGAATAAACTCCGACTCTCATGGTCCAGTACCCGCCTGGCGAAACGTTTACGGCGGTGAGCCGGATGATCTGCTTTGAGGAAGGCGCGGGGGGGCGGCCTTATCCCGAATTGACACAGTTGCATGGTAAAGGAGTAATCCCGTGGCAGAAGCGAAAGAAGAAGACCACAAGAAATCCGGCGTCCTCAGATGGATCATTCTGCCTGTATCGTTGATTGTGCTTGGTGGCGGCGGCTTTTTCTCCAACTGGAAATTTTCCTGCCTGCCCGCGCCCGAGACAGCCCTGGCCGCCGAAACCGAAAAATCCCATGGCGAGGCGAAGTCAGAAGGCAAGGAAGAAAGCGAAAAAGGCGGCAAGCACGTCGATCTCATGGTTCCCCTTGACTCTTTCGTGGTCAATCTGGCCGATCCGCCGCCCGCCAGGCGCTATATGAAGATCAAGGTGGACGCGCAAATGGCCGATGAAAAGGCGGCCGCGGGCATCAAAGACAAAATGGTTGTCATCCGTGACTCGATTCTCATGCTTTTGTCCTCCAAGACCTCCCTGGAGGTTTCCAGCATGGAGGGCAAACTGGCCATGCGCAAAGAGATCGCCGAAAAGATCAACCTGGCCCTCGAAGGTCCCAAGGTGGTACGGGTATTCTACACCGAGTTGGTCATCCAATAGCTTGGAGGCAGAGGTCTGACACTGACCAAGATTTGCATCCGGGACGCAGGGTAGCGTTTTTACCCATATCCCGTCTTCGGCGCTCCCGTGTCTGCTTCCCCGCTCATTTTTTCTGTTTTCTTCTTCCCCTCGGCTGAACCAAGTGCTAAAATAAACCCAAATATTACTTGGCGCACAAAGTTTTTAACTTTGTGCGCCAAGTAATAACAATTTCGTCTCCCGGAGGCGGCATGCTGGATTCCGAAAAAACGAGAGAACAACTCATTGCCGAGTTGGACGCCGCGCGCAAACAGATTAATGATTCAACGAGCACGGAAGCCGAGTGCAAGAAGGCCCTGGATTGTTGCGTACAGAGCGATGAAGGACCTCTCAAGGCTCTCACCCGGCTGTACCGTCTGTCGGAGGAGTCAATTCCCACTGTTCTTGATTATGCTCTGGATGAAATCATTCGGCTGACCGCAAGCGCGGTATCCTTCATTTGTTTCTATAATGAAAGCGCCAAGCTCTTAACACTCCACGCCTGGTCCAAAAATGTCATGGACATTTGCAGGACTGCAACAAAACCGACGACATATGAGCTGGAGTGCACCGGCATTTGGGGTGAAGCGATACGCACGAGAAGACCGATTCTCGTCAATGACATGCAGGCGCCGCATCCTCTGAAAAGGGGGTGCCCCGAGGGGCACGTGCCCCTGCGCAATTTTCTCGCCATTCCCGTTTTCCAGGGAAAATCCATCGTCGCGGTGGTTGCGGTGGCGAACAAGCAAGGAGACTACGCACAAAATGATATTGACCGGCTTGAACTTTTTTCCCAGGGGGTCTGGACCCTCGTGACCCGCAAGCAGGCGGAGGAGACGCTGAAAGCCGACAGGGAGCTGCGGCGATTTAAGTATATCCTGAATGAGATCCCCATACCGGTAGTTCTCACGAACAAAGCGGGAGGCTATGAGTGGTGCAACGACGCCTGCATTGAATTTTTCGGGGTGCAGAGTGAATCCATATGGAATAAAACCCCATTTGATTTGTTTGAGCCCGAGTATGCGGAACAAATTGTGAAAAACAACCGCGCCTTGCTTGAGGGGCGGGCCGGACAGCCTCTCATGGTAGAGGTTGTGGCCAGGGGGGGAGACCGGCGCAACGCCATCCTCAACAAATCCGTCTACAAGGATTTGGAAGGCGAGGTCATGGGTCTTGTGGGAACGCTGACCGACGTCACCGAGCGCAAACGGGCCGAGAAGGCATTGCGGGATAAAGAAGAACAGCTGCGCACCCTTATAAACGCCTTGCCGGAAATCGTATGTTTCAAGGACGGCCAGGGACATTGGCTGGAAGCCAATTCCTTCGACTTGGACCTGTTCCAACTCACGGGAGTAGACTACCAGGGCAAGAAAGACTCTGATTTAGCCGCCTTCAGCCCATTTTACAGGGATGCCTTTCTGACCTGCGAGGCGACTGACGAGATCGCTTGGTCAGTCGAGGGCCCAAGTCGAGCTGAAGAGACCATCCCCCGACCCGACGGGACCCCCATGATCTTCGACATCATTAAAATTCCCATGTTCTACCAGGACGGTCAGCGTAAGGGATTGGTGGTGGTCGGCCGAGATATCACCGCGCGCAAGCGGGACGAGGAGCTCCGCCGTCAGATCGAACACATTATCCGGCATGACCTTCGAACTTCCGCCATCAGCGCCATCAGCTTGGCCAGGATGCTCCGTGATGAAACAAACCTGACCGCGCAGCAGCGCCATCTCCTGGGTATTTTTGAACATGCCGGCCAAAATATGCTGGACACCTTGGACAGTTCCCTGGAGCTGTACAAGATCGAAACCGGGCAATACCAGAACGAGCCCGAAGTTTTCGATTGTTTGGCCGTGCTCCGAAAAATGATCGAGCCCTTCGCTCAACAGATCCAATTTGCCGCTGTTTGCGTGGAACTGCTTGTAAACGGCCAGCTTGCAACGCCTGATTCTCGTTGTCACTGCAGGGGGGAACCCAAGCTGCTGCGCATGGCTCTGCAAAACTTATTGGTCAACGCGCTGGAGGCATCAACGTCCGGAGGAAAAGTCACCATGGAATTGTCGGCGGACAAGGACTGCCGCATTGAAATTAAAAACCGAGGGGTGGTTCCAAAGGACATCCGGGACAGGTTCTTCGACAAATACGTGACTCAGGGCAAGGCCAAAGGCACCGGTATTGGCACCTATTCAGCCAAGATGATGGTCAAGGCCCAGGGTGGCAGCATCGAGATGCGCACCTCGGACGAAGACAACGAAACCGTGGTGACGGTACGGATACCCAGTTGACTAAGCAGGCTCCGCGTCCACCGTTTCACGGCTCTCCCGCCTGGCTTCCTGTTTCCGATCAGGAATGCCTAAAACGCAAAGGCGTGCGTATTTGGCTTAGGTAAGCATTTTTCGACCGGTCACTTCCATTCGATTCAATATTTTGCTATCTTAATTAAAAGCCAACAGCCTTGACCATTTTAGGAGCAGTCATGCGGGAAAAGACGTGTGAACACGCTGGCAATGCGGTCTTGCGCGGGGTTGGATGAAAACTTCTCTGACACGGGTAATGCTCGTCTGCCTTCTGCCCCTTGCGCTGATTCTGGAATCGCCCCACTGCGCCGAGGCGAAGGAGAATGGCACTCCCCGGGCGGGGCAATGCCAGACTCTCGTGTATTCGACCAATCCAAACTACCCGCCATATGACTGGTCAGTTGATGGCGTTCGTTTTGACGGTGCGAGTATTGAACTGCTTGAAATGGCGGCCCCCCCGGGCGTGGAGCTCAAACCTGCGGTATATCCCTGGAAACGTTCTTTGTTCCTTGCCGAGCAAGGAAAAATCGACTTACTAGTGAGCCTGCGGATCACCCCGGAGCGGGCCTCGTACCTTGTCTTTACCAAACACCGGGCGTTTCCTAATCCCATCGTGGTCTTTGTCCGCCAGGACCGGACCTTCCCGTTTGAGTCCTGGGCAGACCTCAAATCCAAACGCGGCGGGATCAGCCTCGGCGACACGTTCGGTGCGGGCTTTGATGAGTATTGGCGCAAGGAACTCCATATTGAGGAAGCCTCGACAATGGAGGACAACTTCAACAAATTGGACACCGGGCGGATCGATTATTTCGTGACCAGCAAATACGTCGGAGAAGCATACTCCGCCAGCCATTCCTCATCTCACGGCGTTGCCAGTCTGAGCCCGCCTATTTCCGTGCAGGATATCCACTTCGGTTTCAGCCGGCGCTCCCCGTGCGCCGCCTTGGTCGAGCAGATGAGCCTCAAACTCGAGGAGCTTGACCGGGAGGGCATACCGGAGCGGCTACTCCAAAAACATCTCCGCCGCATTCAGGATCGCGCCATCGAATTGCCGGAGTGGAGAGACAAAGAACTTCGCCAGGTCAGGGCCAACAATGACACATAACACGTTAAAAGGAAAAGGAATATCCCGCAGACTGCTTTGGCGGGTTATTTTACTGAGCCTGTTCTTGGCACTCCTGTCCTCTTCCGTCCAAGCCTGGATATCCTATCAGGAGGGACTGAGTTCCATCCAGGAGACCATCGAACAAATCAAGAAAACTCAGGCCGGGAGCATAACGAAGGCTCTGTGGGATTTTAACCGCGAACAACTTGTGACACAACTTGAAGGCTTGCTGAACTTCCCATTCATCAAGCATGTTTCCGTTATTGCCGACGGAATTCCTTACTCCGAGGCAGGTTTGAAGATTGAAAAAGGTGTTTCTTCTTGGGAAATTCAGCTTGTGCAATCGACAAACCGGGGACCTGTCACCTTGGGAAGTCTGCGCATCTTGGTTGACATCGCCAGTATTCGTCAGGCTGTGGTTAAAAATATCGCCTGGAATCTCCTGTTCATGACCATGATGGTTGCCATAATGGCCGTGGTCTTATTTCTTCTTTTCAATGGCATGGTGACGCGTCACCTTACAACAGTTGGAATGTACTTCAGCAATGCCGATTCCTGGCGCATTGGTCAACGACTCGTCCTCAATAAACGCCATCGGAATGATGAGCTTGACACAATTGTAGACGCTTACAACCAAATGTCAGGGGAGAGAGAAAAAGCATATCGTGACATGTGTATTGCTCAGGAAGAGAAAAATGCCAGTGAAGAAAGGTATCGACGCATCGTTGAGACATCACAAGAGGGAATATGGGCTCTTGATAAGGATTTTGTCACTACTTACGTAAACAATAGAATGGCAGATATGCTCGGATATACACAAGAAGAGATGCTTGGGAAAAATTTCTCAGATTTCATAGCGCCTGATCAGTTATCAGACCATGAGCAAACAGTGGCTTCACGAAAGCTGGGCCAGAATCAAGTATACGAACGCTGTTTCCGCAAGCAGGATGGCGGAGAACTTTGGACTCTTGCTTCACCCCACGGCATGTTCGACAAACAGGGGCAATTTGCAGGCTCCTTCGCCATGTTTACCGACATCACCGAACGCAAGCGGGCCGAGGAACTGCTGCGGGAAAGCGAAGCCCGCATCCGTCGCATAACCGACTCCACCCTTGACGCCATAATGATGATGGACCCCGATGGACTCGTGTCCTTTTGGAATCCGGCCGCCGAGCGCATCCTGGGATACATGAGGGACGAAGCCATCGGGCAGGATTTGCACATGCTTATCGTGCCGGAACGATATCATGAAGCATACCGAGCGGGACTCCCTCGGTTTCGCTTGACGGGGCAAGGGGATGCTATTGGCAAGACCCAAGACATGGTCGCTCGCCGAAAGGACGGGCAAGAGATCACCCTCTCTCTTTCTCTTTCCGCGCTCAACATAAAGGGCGGCTGGCATGCCGTCGGAATACTTCGTGACATCACCGAGCGCAAACAGGCCGAAGAGCAGCTGCGCCAGAATTCGGAGAAGTTCCTGCGCATTTTCGAGATGGCTCCGGAATGCTTCCTTTTCGTGCGCCTCAGGGATTCGGTGATCATCATCGCCAACGCCGCCTTCGAGACCATCACCGGCCACACCCGGAAAGAAGCCCTCGACCATAGCGCCTTGGAGCTGGACTTATGGGACGATCCTCCCGTGCGGGGCGAGTTCCTGGAGCAGCTCGAGGCCCAGGGACAGGTCAAGGACTTCGAGTTCCTGCTGCGGCGCAAGGATGGCGTTCTGCGCCGAGCCGTGATCTCGGCCCAGCTCGTGACCCTCGCCGAGGAGCAGTGCTACGTCAGTATAATCCACGACATCACCGACGAGCGCAAGACGCAGGAACTGCTCATCCAGTCCGAAAAGATGGTGTCTCTGGGCAGCCTGGCCGCGGGCATCGCGCACGAAATCAACAACCCCTTGGGCATCGTGCACCAAGCCGTGCAGAACCTCATCCTGCGCACCAGCCCGGATCAGAAAAAGAACCTGGAGACCGCCGCCAACCTGGGCCTGGACATGGGCCTGCTGCAGCAGTACCTGCACGAGCGCAAGCTCGACGTGTTCCTTCGGGACATCCAGGTCGCGGCCATGCGCGCCTCGGGCATCGTCCGCAACATGCTCAATTTCAGCCGCCGCAGCGAGTCCAAACGCCAGATCTGCGACCTGCGCCATATCATCGAGCAGTCCGTGTTCCTGGCCTCCTCGGACTACGACCTCAAGAAATCCTTCGACTTCAAGAGCATCAAGATCGTGCTGGATCTGGACGAGAACCTCCCCCCATGCAGCTGCACGGAGACGGAGATCGAGCAGGTCATCCTGAACCTGTTGCGCAACTCGGCCCAGGCCATGTCCATGGCCCGCCCCCCCACCCGGAACCCCGAGATCGACATCCGGCTGCGGGCCGGGGAATCTTGCGTGCGCATCGAGGTGGCGGACAACGGCCCCGGCATAGCCCCGAATGTCCAGCGCAAGGTCTTCGAGCCTTTCTTCACCACCAAGCCGCCTGGCGTGGGCACGGGGCTGGGCTTGTCCGTGTCCTACTTCATCATCACCAAGGGCCATGGAGGCAAGATGTGGATGACCTCGGAACCCGGCAAGGGCACCACCTTCTTCATTGAGCTGCCCGCGGAGCAGCCGGAAGCCGACCATGCCTGATATGCCCCGCTCCATACTGGTCGTGGATGACGAGGAGCGAGTCCGCGAGCTGCTCCTGGAATACTTAGGCGAGTTCGACGAGTTCGAACTGCGCGGGGCGGCTTCCGGCGAGGAGGCCTTGGAGCTGCTTAGGCAGCGGCCGGCCGAACTCAGCGTGGTGGACATGCGCCTGCCGGGCATGAACGGCGCGAACTTCATCGAGGCCGCGGCGGCCGCCGGACTCTGCCGCAGGTTTCTCGCGCACACCGGGTCCGTGGATTTTTCCCTGACTCCCGCCCTGCTGCGCCTGGGCATGGCCAAGGAGGACGTGTTCTTCAAGCCCGTGGACGCGGCCGAAGTGCTGCAGCGGATTCGCGAGATCCTCATGGAAGAAGAGAGGTAACCCATGTCCATCCTGGTCATCGACGACGAAGCCGGCCTACGCCGCTCCCTGTGCGCCTACCTGGAAGACCGCGACCACGACATGCTGGAGGCCGCCAACGGGAGCGAGGGCCTGGACGTCCTGGACAAGAACATCCAAAGCGTCGAGGCCGTCATCGTAGACCTGAACATGCCGGTGATGGACGGCTATTCCTTCATCCAGGCGGCCGTGACCAGGAGCAAGGAGTTGCCGCTGATCGTGCTCTCCGGCGTGGGCATCGTTGAGGACGCGCTGCGGGCAATGCGCCTGGGCGCCTGGGATTTCATCACCAAACCCCTGCATAACTTCGCGATCCTCGACTATACTCTGGAGAAAGTCTTCGATAAGGCCCGCCTGATCCGCGAGAACCGGCTTTACCAGACCAACTTGGAAAATCTGGTGCGCGAGCGCACCAAGGAACTCGAGCATGCCTTGGCCGAGTTGGACAGGTCGCAAAGAGAGGCGATACAGCACCTTTCGGCGGCGGCGGAATATAAAGATGAAGACACCGGATTACACATCCAGCGCATGTCGAACTACAGCGCTCTCATTGCGGCCAGGCTCGGGCTGGATCCAGACGAAGTAAACCTGATTCTCACCAGCAGTCCCATGCACGACGTGGGCAAGATCGGCATCCCGGACGACATCCTGCTCAAACCCGGCAAACTCGACCCCGACGAGTGGAAGATAATGAAAGAGCATGCCAATATTGGAGGGAGGATCCTCGGCGCGGGCAATTCCGACTACATGAACATGGGGACGATCATAGCTCTGTCGCACCACGAAAAGTGGGACGGCAGTGGATATCCTTCAGGCTTAGCCGGCGAGGACATCCCGTTGCCCGGAAGAATTTGCGCCGTGGCCGACGTGTTCGACGCCCTGATCAGCAAACGTCCGTACAAGGAAGCCTTTCCCCTCGACAAAGCCTTGGCCATCATGAAGGAAAGCCGGGGCAGTCACTTCGACCCCAAACTGCTCGACGTCTTCCTGGAGAGCATCGACGAAGTGGTTGAGATTATAGATAAATTTAAAGAAAAGTAAAATTGTTCCACCCGATTTACTTATGCATATTCTTGTTCATGATTTTCGAGAAAACCGATGCGAGCCACTTGTCCCTGATACACTTGGCGGCGGCGATCATCGCACTGAGAAAGACTGGAGTTATTTGCGGATAAGTCCTTAGAGAAATCCTCCGGCGTGGAGTAAGTGATTGCCGAGCTTTCCAAGGCAAAAAAGACCGGGGGAGATGCGGCAAGCCAACGCATTCAGGGGAAAATCCTTCTTGTTTTATCTGACTAACAGCGCATATGCCGGCTCAAATCAAAAAGGACCGCCGCCAAGGGCGACCGAAGGGAGACCATGATGCGGAGTGTTGTTTGCGCTTTGGTGTTCGTGATTATTATTGCGGTCAGTGCTTGGGCACAGTCCCAGGCCGAGATGAATGAGAATGCCTGTGACCAGGCCAAGAAAGCCGATGCCGAACTCAATTCCGTCTACTCAGGGGTCCTCAAGAAGCAAGGCAACGACAAGCTCTTCATTGAAAAACTCAAGGCGGCCCAACGGATATGGATCGCCTTTCGCGACGCCGAGATGGCCGCCTACTATCCGGCCAAGGATAAACAATCCGAATACGGCACCGTCTTCAACATGTGCTATTGCTACGAATTCATGGACCTGACCCAGCAACGCACCAAGCAGCTCAAACACTGGCTAGACGACATGGAAGAAGGCAACGTTTGCCGTTGAATGGGGTCACTGGAGTAGCCCCTGTTGCGACAAAGGAGGACACAAACAGAAGCAAGACACAGGGCCAAATGCGAAATGTCGGCATTGCCGCCTCCTGCGCCGATGGCTCAAAAGGACCTTTCGTGCCGCAGACAAGGTCTTCACCCCTCTCCGCTCGCCCTTGAGCCCAATTTATCATGTTTTTTTAAAGGACCTGCTGAACGGCCAACGCCGCGGCCGCCCGCGCCGACTGAGGCATTGAATCCGAAGTTTCCGAAAATATTACGTCCTCGATATGTGCACCTCGCCACTGGCTGCGGACTGTTGCTCGCAAGCCGTGGCAATGGGCCGCACCTGGTTCGGGGTCGATTTAACTTGCCTTCCGTTTATATATCGGCCCCAATATGGGAATCTATTTCAAACATTTTTCCATCGGCCGCTTCCATTGGAATGAATATCCTGATATCATGATCAAAAGTCAACTTTCTTGATCATTTTGGGAGCAGCTAACGCGACTTACGTCTGGAATGTATCCCAAGAACCGGGTGCGGTGCATGTTTGGTCCCAGCTTCGTTTATTACTCAGGGCAGTTTTTTTTAAACACCAATCGTCCTTGGACGCACGGGCTTGACCTCCCGGGCCAGAGACAACTTGCGGTGTGCAATATGAACCGCTCTGAGTAACACCTGGATGATCTTCCGTGCGGGGACGGCGCGGCGATCAAAAATCTGGAGGCCCCATGAAAGCCGGATTACGCGCCAAATTGTTGCTCCCTTCCATTGCGATTGTCATCGTGTGCATGAGCCTTGCGAGCTTCTACTCGGCGAAAAAGGCTTCGGATGAACTCTGGAGAGAGCTTCTCAGCTCGTCCCGGCATCTCTCCCAGGGAGTAGCCAATAACCTCGGTATGTTCGTTGAGGACATCCAGGGCGCAGTCGTCATGCAGGCCAAAAACGAAAGAATCCAGCGGGTGTTTCGCGATAAAAGCCCGGAGATGCTCAACGACGCTTCGCAGGCCCTCACCGATCTCACGAAGTTCGATCCCTCTGTCCAAGGGGCCTCCCTCCTCGACCCCAAGGGGGATGTGCTGGCCAGTTCTGACCCGTCTGGCTCCGGGAATTTTTCCGACCGGGACTATTTCAAGCAGGCTGTCAATGGCCACCCTAATGGAGCCACCCATGGCCGGGTTAATGGAGCCAGTGGACGATGCGATTTGCTTGGCTCTTGCTCCGTCGTTTTATAACGGCTCAG
>Ga0326727_10005647_pt1 | contig 35422 bp, 25 predicted proteins | sample MB2enrmetagenome_FD_207643 | JGI IMG/M metagenome (GOLD analysis project Ga0326727, IMG submission 207643) | Lab enriched peat soil microbial communities from McLean, Ithaca, NY, United States - MB29MY | ecosystem: Environmental > Terrestrial > Soil > Wetlands > Peat | place: USA: New York...
AGGCCCCGCAGGAGGCTGCGCAAACCTTGCCGCTGAGACTGAAAATGTAGTGCCGACCTGGGCAATCGATTTGATGAAAAGAAAACACTTACGACTTCAATCTGCCCTCAACTGCGAAAGTTCGGCTGAGCCCACAGGCGCTCATAAACGACGAGTGTCAGGTTGTACTCTGATCCTAACTTGGTTACTGGTAGGAGGAGGGCTTGAAGGAGAAATCTTTCAGCGCAGCCACAATCTTCTGCGCGGCCTTGCCATCGCCGAAGGGATTCCGCCGCCGGGCGAATCGTGCATAGGCACGCTTGTCGTCGAGGAGTTGGGTTACGGTGCGGTAGATGACATCGGCAGAGGTGCCCACCAGCTTGCACACCCCGGCCTTCACTCCCTCCGGGCGTTCGGTATTCTCGCGCATCACCAGCGCGGGCCGTCCCAGGGAGGGCATTTCTTCCTGGATACCTCCCGAGTCGCTGAGGGCAAGATAGGCAGAATTGAGGAGCCACACGAAGTGGGGATAATCGAGCGGATCGATGAGGTGAATTCGCTCGACGCCTCCGAGGAGGGGCCGCACGATCTTCTGCACATTGGGATTGGGATGAACGGGGAAGACAATCTCGATGTCCTCGCGCTGCGTTGCCAGGCGCAATATTCCCTGGCAAATACTCGTCAACCCCGAGCCGAAATTCTCGCGCCGATGCGCCGTCACCACAATCAGCTTGCGCGCGCCGAACTTGAGACCCCGAAGCTGGGGAATAGCCGGAGGGCGGCGCAGGACCCGGTCGCGTGTTTCGAGGAAGGCATCGACTACCGTGTTGCCCGTTACAACGATGCGCGGGCGGGGAATCCCTTCCTTCAACAGATTATCGCGTGACCAGCGGGTGGGGGCAAAGTGCAGGCTCGCCAGTTGTGAGGCCAGGCGGCGGTTGATCTCCTCCGGAAAAGGCGAGTACCGATCCAGGGTGCGCAGACCCGCTTCCACGTGACCCACGGGCACGCGGTGATAGAAGGCCGCCAGGCTCGCCGCCATGACCGTCGTGGTGTCTCCCTGCACCAGGACGATGTCCGGCCGGCGGCGCGCCAGCACTTCATGAAACCGTTCCAGAATCAGCGCGGTCAATCCGCACAATTCCTGATTGGGCCGCATCACGTCGAGATCCTCATGAACCGGGATGCGAAACCAACGCAGGATCGGCTCCAACAGGTGGCGGTGCTGCGCGGTGATGCAGACGCGGGTTTGGAATTGATCTCGACAACGTCCCAACTCACGAATCACGGGGGCGAGCTTGATGGCTTCGGGACGCGTGCCCAAAACAACGAGGACGTGAATACGTTTAGCAGGCATGGAAGGAGGTTTTGGATTTTCGATTTTGGATTTTGGATTGAGGCCAATCTCCCGCTTGGCGCTTCCACTCCTTACAACGGAGGGGACATGGGGGCGGTTGGCCTTCAATCGAAAATCCAAAATCTAAAATCCAAAAGGTTCAGGCTGTTCCCACCTGGTAGCGTTCCGTCTTCGCCCACTTGATCGCCCGATGGATGATGAAGTCGTCGTAAAAGGCCGCGGCCACGACGGGAATCCAGAGCTGGCAGTAAGTGAAATACATTACGAAGGTCAGCAGGATATTGGTCCAGGAATCTTCCCCACGCTCACAAGAAAGGGCAATGACGAGCTGGAGAACAAAGGTCGCGTAGGCGAGGATCCAGACCAGGCTGTACGGGCCGGGCACATTAATGTTCACCAGTCCGGCAAGACAGAGAACCAGCAGGGCGTCGGAAATGACGACTGCCAGGAAGAAGAAGTAATACAACATATGCGACATGAGCATTTCAAAAGCGATGCGCCGGGGCTTGGCGCGAAGCAATCCGGCGGCGTGTTTTCGCATGACGTAGTTGAAGCCGCGAACCCATCGCCGGCGCTGCCGGAACCAGACCTTCAAGGATTCCGGTTCCTGTTCCCAGCTCACCGAAGTGGGTACCAGTTGAACCTGGTAGCCGGCCTGGTAAAGGCGCACGGTCAGCTCAGAATCTTCGGTCAGAGCCTGCTCGTCCCAACCTCCCATTTTTTCCACGATCGCCTTATGAATCACGTAATTGGTGCCCGGCAACATGGTGAGGCGCATCAGCATCCAGCGGCCCGCCTGCACCATCCATTGAAAACCGATACCTTCAATGTTGACAAATCGCGTGATGAGGGCGCGGCGCCGGTTCCAGGCGCGGTACATCCCCACCGCGGCGGCCAGCTTGGGATTGCGAACAAGCTGCACGGCCAGGGGGCGAAGGGCGGTGGGCTCGGGAAGGTTATCGGCGTCGTATATGGCGATCAAGGGATGGCGCGCCTGCGACAAGGCAAAATTGAGTGCGCCGGACTTGCCCCGCGCGCTGAGAAGAGCGGGCACCTCCAGCAAACGGACGCGCGGATCGGCGGCAAATCCGCGGATCACCTCCGCCGTGTTGTCGGTACTGCCGTCGTTGATCAGGAGGAACTCGAGTTTGTTCGAGGGATATTCGAGCTTTTGAAGGGCGTTGATCGTGTGGGCAATCACGCGCCCTTCGTTATGGCAGGGCACCAGCACGGATATGCAGGGCAATCCGGCGTCGGGAACCTCCGGGAGTTTCGCCGCATGGCGAGTGCGCCGATAATAAACGTGCCCCAGGAAAAAGAGGAGGGACTGGTAACCCAGCATGAACCAGATCAGGGCGACAGTGCCGACAAACAGGCCGTCGATAATCCAATGGAGATTAGACATGCATTTCTATCCGCTTCGTTTTATAAGCCGGGTGAGACGAAGTTGCAAGTAAATAACGACCATCAGCACGGTGGCCAGAACTCCGAAAGCCCAGATGGCCCAGGAAGACGCCCAGCCGACAACATCGACGGCCACCCCGGCTTTGGTGTTGGTGGTCACCCGAATGTGGTGGTCGCCAGCGGGGAAAACCACAGCCCAATCGCGGCCATTGCGGTCGGTGGGTAATGTCGCCGCGCTGCCATCCACAAGAATCTCATTGGGTTGCTGGTCAAACATAAAAACCGCGCGACCCGCTGACCGGTAGCGGAACGTCAGGCCGGTGGTATCCGCTTGGGCTTCTTCCAGGTCAGCCGTGCAGGACAGAATGTGGGCCTGAAACCCTTCGGGGTCCAGAAAATGCCACCAGCTCCGCTCAGTGGAAATGGAATGCTCGCCGATCGGCATCACCACGCCATCGTCCGAAATAGCCGGCCAGGGATGGCCGTCCACATAGTAGAGAGGGTCGTCCGCCGGGGTAAGCACCAGGGAGGTTGTGGCAGTGACATCCATGCTGGTCTTGCCGCCGCTGACGGATACGGGGCGGTTCAAAACCATTTGGATGAGATCCCAATCCTGGGGGGATACGGTTTGCTCGGAATACACGGCGGCGCGCCCGGAAGCGGAAGCGGCGCTCAGGACCGTCAAAGCCAGTTCTATGCCCGTGGCGGTTTTGGTGGGCAGATTCGTATTCGTGATGTCCCTATTCGGAACAACATTGACGTCAAACATCAGGCGGCGCGGATCGGGGACCAGCTTGAGATAGGTCGCCGCGAAGCGCCGGTAGCGTTCCGGCGAGGTCATCCAGAAGCGCGCGGGGTCCTCAACTTCCAGAGTGAAGGGGAACTCATGCATCAGGGCAGTAATCCGGCGCGAGTCCACCCCCAGGGCCGGCCGCACGTAATCGTCGTGCAGGCTATCGAGCATGGTAACAATGACTTCTAATCCTCTCTGCTTGCACAAGGGCTCCAGTTCCGTCAGCACGCGCCGGTGCCAATCCACCACAATCTCTTCGCGGTAGCGTTGGAACCTGGCCATTCCGGCCGAGTCCGTCTTGTAGTAATGAGGCGAGTTGGGCTGGAATAGCTGCTTGGGGTCAAAGCCCGCCTTTTTCTTGAAATTCGCGCGCACGATATCGTTCATCGGTACAAACTTGTCCGGGCGCAGGTAGTCCTTGAAGTCGGCGTCGAAGTTCAATTCCGCAATGTCCACGCCATCCCAATCGGTAGAATTCAGGAGGACCTTCGTCCAATCCATTGCCGCCTGGAAACAATCGGGATCCTGGAAATTCATCGAGTAGCGCCAACCGACATTGCCGTCGGTCCCAGCCGCCGTCTTCTCCCGCCATTCCGGGTGGTCATCCCACATTTTCGGTGTGACCATGGGGAAGACCAACCAGGCGTAAACCGCAATTCCGTTCCGGTGGCAGGCACGAACAAACTCGTCGTAGGGAAAGGAGGATTGGGAAAAGAATTTCCAGGCCGTAATGTGAACCGTGCTAATGCCCGAACGATGCCAGAGGGTTGCCAACCGATTGAGGTCCGCCATGGGGCGATCGGCGGGATCGAAGTACACCTCGATGTGGCGGCTGCGCAATGAAGTGGTGGGCCCAAACGTGGTGCTGAGATACTCAGGGAAATAGGGGTAGTGGCTCGTGCCCTCGTTCGTGTGGTTGTCGAGATCCGCCGCCAGATAGACGTAGTGGCCCGCACCAAACGAGCCGGCAAGGGCTACGGGTTGTCCGCTCTCGTCGTCCTCCGCCAGTTCGCGGACGTCCTCGGGCGCGGTAAATCGCGTGATGCGTTCCTCAGGGCGCCAAGTCAACTTCATATCGGTATGATTGGTGTCAGTGACCGATGACACGATCATCTGTAGATTGCTGAATTCAAATCCAACCTTTGCCAGCCAAGCTTGCGAGCCGTCGGCAACCACATTCCCGCCCGATCCGAGATACCTCACGACCTGTCGTTGCTGCGCGTCCGTCAGCTTTATACCCGCCCCATGAGGCACAACCAGAAGTGTGTCTTCGGGACTGGGCGCCTGGCGGAACTTGGCAAGGGTCAATGTCTTTACCTGGTAGCCGAGAGCTTCCAGAACCGTCTTGTAACTCTGTTGGTTATGTCCGGCAGCATGCGGATTCTCTACCCACAGAATTAAGGCGCTGGGAGGGCCGGCGAACTTGTCGCGAATAACCGTGGAAGGAGGGGGAGTAACCGGATGCAGGCTACTCCACCATAGGCCGATCCGTTGGTACCATGAATTGGCGTGTTCGGGCTCTGCGGGCGGGCGCTTCATGCACTCGGCGGCAGCCCACCCCCCCGGGGGAACCTGCGCGGAAAGTTCGACGGGGCCATTCACTCGCGCCGGCGACAGATCGGTTTTCACCACTTGTCCAGTGGCATTAAAGAGTTGCAAACGCCAATACTCATCCTGGGGCGCCAGCCGGAGGGGTCCGGAACTCGTTCGGATGGCATACTGGCCTTCGAAATCGACCTGACTGTCGAAATCCCGGAGGGAGATGAAGTGGTAGCCCAAATCGCTGACCCCCTGAACAACTTGCTCCAGGAGTTTTTGTTTCAAGAAGGGGTGGAAGTAGAACGAGGCGATCCCGTCGCGTACTACTCGCATGGTGCGAGCGTACCCGACCAACTTTAACGGATCGGGGTCGTCCTCGGGCAGGTAACCCAAGGTTTCGGGAATTATGTTGCGGCCATACTGGTCCACCACGGGGTAAGGGACCATCTGGGCGGTCGTGTCGTCGGGAACGACCATGGGACGTTCATAGAACGAGGAGAATACCTGGGCGAGCGCGCGGTAGTCGGTTTCCGATGCCCCATAGTGGGGAACCTCGAACGCCACCGGATAAATGTTGTTGGCAAAGCACTCGGCGAATCCCATCCGCAATCGCCGCATCACGAATTCCGCTGAATCGCCGCCCAACGCCCTATTGCCCAACTCGTCCCAGAACTCATACTCATCCCCGCTCAATCCGTGGACTTGGTGCGTGATTCCATGCATGATGGGCGTGCCACCTAGGGCGATCATGGTGTGGATTGCGTTTACCGTGGACTTCCGATCGCCAAGGCGGATTTCCAGGGAATGTGTGGGATCGCGAAATATCGGAATGATGGCGATTCCGAAGGGAATATGACGGTCCGAAAGCCAGTGGGCAATTTTGGTGAGATCATCAGGATCGTCGTCGATGCTGACATCCTCGATGCGCACCATCGCGCGCATACTGGAAGGATGGTTGATTCCCAGAATGTCATGGAGAAGATCACAGAGAACCAGGTAGCGGTTTCCCTCGCCCATGTAGGAAAGCGGCTTGTCGGCAAAGTACCAGAAATTTCCACTCTTCACGACATAGGGACTCGAAACCTTCTTCTGGTTGATCGCCGTGGCTATGACTTCCGCAGTGTCAGGGTCTTGGATCGAGACAACATTCAGATCGTACTCGGGCTTGGGCAGCAAGATCTGTTTGTAAAGAACCGAGCGGTAATCGAGGTCGCGGCCGTACTCCACAAAGCTGAAGCCGTAGTGGCGGCGCGCCTCGGGAGTGGCGAGAAGCTGATCAATGTGCTCCCCCAACCAGGCAAAGGGCCGGTCCGTGGCTCGAATGTCAGCGAGCAAGGCGGGCGGGACTATGGTCCTGAGTTCGGACGCCACCAGGAAACCGGCGCGGTAATCTGACAGTTGACCCCGCTTGTATTCGCTCAAAGGAATGAGGGCGGCGTGTAGTTTGAAGTGGGTAAGTAAGTTCGCCAGGTAAAGAGCGTGGATATACGCTCCCACACGCGGGTCCGGCTGGCTATCGTAGACGACAGCCACCGTTGAGGAGTCCTCGGTATCGGCGGGCGATTCTGCGCGCAGCAATCCCCCCACTGGAGACATCGACATCGTGGCGAGAAAGACCAGAACGGCGACAGAGGGCCTGCGGAGACTGAGGTACCGCAAAAACGCACGAAGGCAGAAAAGCATATGACGCAACGCTATATTAACACGCAATAGGCAACAAGTGTCCCAACACCTGCAAATGCAGTGGGAATGATATGAGAAACAGCTTGCGTTCCGTAAAGGAATTTCCGCTCAACAGGCTAAAGGAGTAGTGTCCGGGGCGCAAGCCTTCTTCACCCAAAGCGTCCCGGGATGTCTTTGCAACGGGGGCCAGATAGCGCGTGACGATTTCGATTCGTCAATCCCGACGACGAAGTATCATAGAGGTTCCGGGAGGCCTGAATTGTCCGACAGAAACCGCGAATTGTATGCGGCGTTGCTGATTGCAGGGATTGCGGGGGTTGGCGCTTGGACAGTCCTTTACGCCACCCATCCTGGCATTGGGGTTTACTCCGATTCAACCTATTACCTGGGTGTCGCGCGCGGACTCCTTGCGGGACGCGGATACACCATCCTTGATATTCACCGGAATGTTGATCCGGTCCCTCTGTTTCCCTTTGTTTACCCGACTCTGTTGGCGTTGCCCGGCCTGTTCCGGGTTGACCTGTTGGCGGGAGCTCGGTGGGTGGGGGCAATCCTCTTCTCTGCCAACGTGCTGCTGATAGGAGCAATTTCCTATCGCCGGTGCTCCCATTCCGTCGGTGCGGCCGGATTAGCGGCCCTTTTGGGTTGCGCCTCGTTCGATATGCTTACCTATCATGCGTTTGTCCTTTCGGATGCCGCCTGCCTGACCTTTGCGCTTCTGGCCTTCCTGCTTATTGGGAATTATTTCGATAAGCCTTCGCTTGGGTCCTTTGTGGGTGCTGCCGCGGCCACCGCGTTGGCATTCGCCACCCGGTACGCGGCAGCCGCATTCGTCTTCGCGGGTTTCGCCGCGATCCTCCTCTGGGAGAAGAGGGCTTTCGCGAAGCGCCTGCTCGATGCAGTCCTCTTCGGTTTGGGCAGCTCTTCCCTGATGATTCTGTGGATTCTCCGCAACATGCGTTATGGTCATGATGCCACCGGCCGCGACCTGGGTTTCCACCCCGTCATGGACATGGCCCAATTCAAGGAAATTCTTCTCGCCGTCTCCACCTGGGCGTCGAATGGAAATCTTCTGACGGTGGATGCATATGGGCGCCTGCCTATTGTGGCGGGAGTAATCCTTGTGTCGCTGGTGGCGGCTGCCCGTGCGTCTCGCGGGAAGCAGGGAACGGATCTCCGGTCGGCGCTCCCGTTGCTCTACATCCTCTCTTACGTTGTGGTCTTGCTGCTGACTTCAACGTTTCTCCAGGCGGACCTGTTTCTCGACAGTCTTCGAATTCTCCTCCCTCTCCACGTTTTTATCATCATCCTCGTAGTGCAGATGGGGAGCAGGTTGTACCAGAGTCTGGAGCCGGGAGTGCAAAAGGCAGCGGCCAGCGCACTCTGCATCGTCATTTCGGTGTGCTTTCTGGTCTGGATGAACCAATGGGCCCACAGCACCCGCGAGGACGGACAGGGGTACGCAAGCTCCACCTATACAAATTCCGAAATGCTCCGGACCATCAGGAGCCTGCCCAAGGACGCGCGAATCTATAGTAACCTCCCGTGGCCCATTGGCATCTACACCGACAGAATCTGGGAGCAACTCCCGGCCAAGATTGACACGGCGACCTTCGGAGAGGACAAGGAATACCGTGCCCTGATGGAAGATCTTGCGAGAACCATGCACGAACGTGATGTCTACTTGGCCTACTTCAAGGAGGGTGACGACTGGTTTGATTTCCCCTCCGTGAAAGACATACAGTCCTTCGTTCCGCTGCGTGCCGTCGCCGAGACACAAGATGGGACATTGTACGCAGCGGCGGGTCAGTGAGCTGGATCGAAACAAGATAAAGGAAGGAATGACTCCGATAGACCATCCAACGCGAGGACCGCACCGGCTATGGAGGGTTCTCGCCGCCCTCCTGGTCACTGCCGCGGGCGTTGGCCGCGAGTCCAAGCGAGGTCCAATTCCCCTTAAAACACTGTTGGAGCCGCCCCCCGGGCGTTACTACCATGGAGTTTTCCCCGGCAGTAAGAACGGTATGGGCGGGGACGTCACGCTCCGCGATGTGAAGATTTACCAACATGCCGTGGGCAAGTCGGTGGCGTGGGTATACTTTTGGAATAACTGGTATGAAAATCCGCACTTTCCCTACCAAACCGCCTCTTGGATCCGCGCCAACGGGAGCGTTCCCTACATCCGGATGATGCTTCTGAGTAGCCCAAGCATCCCCAGGCCTGACCCGGTGTATTCCCTTAAGAATATTATCGACGGTAAATTTGACTCAATCTTTCGGAATTGGATGCAGGATGCCCGGAGATTTGGTTCGCCGGTGATTGCCGAGTACGGCGTGGAGGTCGATGGCTGGTGGTTCCCGTGGAATGGCTTGTATAACAAAGAGGGCGGCACCTATAGCGATTCGGTGGCGCGCTTCCGGGAGGCCTACCGGCACATCATCCGCATTGCGCGCGAAGAAGGGGCGTACAACATCCGCTGGGTTTTCCATGTGGACCCGTGGGATGAGCCGGACGAGGCTTGGAACAAATTCGAGAACTACTATCCCGGCGATGAATGGATCGACTGGGTTGGCGCCAGCGTGTACGGTCGCCAGTTGCCCAGCGATCCGGAAGCGGTTTCGTTCCGTTACCAGATGGATTGGGTCTATGGACGCATGCAGCGGCTCACCAATAAGCGCTTCATCGTTTGTGAATTCGGGACGATCGATGACCCCCAGCAGGTGGCATGGACAACGGCTGCCCTCTCCGATCTGGTGGGTGGTCGCTGGCCGAAAGTTATCGGGTTTTCCTGGTGGAACACAACCTTCAAGAATGATCCCGTAACCGGCGGCCTGTCGGATATGCAGGTGCAGCAAAATCCCAAGCTTCAGGCCGTCTTCCGCAAGTACGTCGGCCGGGAGCGAGCGATTGTTAGCCGCCCTGTTAGTCGCCCCGTGGTTCTGATCGGCCGCTGAGTGCAGTGCCCCTCTTCCCCACCCGCCAACCCACCTAATCAGACCGGGGCGAATTCGATCCTGGTGGCCTTCTCAGACCTGTACGGTAACACTGGTTTCGGTGCGGGTGACGGGGCGGTAAAGCGTGTCGCGCTCGAAGGGTTCGCAGCCCGCCTCGCGAATCAGGCGGATAAGCTGCATGCGGGTCAATGCTTGGGGAGTCTTGGCGCCGGCGTCGTGATAGATCTTCTCCTCCACCACGGTGCCGTCCAGGTCGTCCGCGCCAAAGCGCAGCGCCACCTGCGCCACGCGCGGGGTCATCATAACCCAGTAAGCCTTGATATGCGGAAAGTTGTCAAGCAGCAGGCGCGCCACGGCGACGTTTTTCAAATCCATAAAACCACTCGTCTCGTCGTGTTCCACCAATTTGCCCAGTTCGGTGTTCGCGGGATGAAAGGCGAGCGGGATGAACGTCTGGAAACCTTGGGTCTCATCCTGCAGCTTGCGCAATTGCAATAGGTGGTCGACGCGGTCCTCAGCCGACTCGATGTGCCCGTAAAGCATGGTGGCATTGGAGTGCATACCCATTTCGTGGGCGAGTCGATGCACCTTTAGCCATGTGTGGGCCCCGATTTTGTGGTCGCAGATGACGCGACGAACCGCCGGCGCGAAGATTTCCGCGCCCCCGCCGGGCAGCGAATCAAGCCCCGCGTCTTTCATGCGCTCGAGCACTTCGCGAATTGAAAGACGTGTGACATGCGAAAAATAACCAACCTCGACTGCCGTGAATCCCTTCAGATGTACGCTTGGGAAGCGTTGCTTCAGACCGCGCAGCAAATCGAGGTAGTAATCAAATGGCAAATCCGGATGCAGCCCACCGACAATATGGAATTCGGTCACCGCCTCTGACCAATTCTCCCCTGCTACGCGGAGGGCTTCCTCGAGTGCCATGGTGTAGGCCCCCGGCCCGCCCGGCTTGCGGCCAAAGGCGCAGAGTTTGCAGCTTGCCACACACACATTGGTGGGATTGATATGCCGATTAACATTGAAGTAAGTGCGCATCCCATGCATCCTCACCCGGACGTGATGCGCCAGGTAACCGAGGGCGAGCAAATCACGGGAATGGTAAAGCGTCACCCCCTCCTGAAAGCTCAGGCGTTCGCCTGCCAGGACTTTTTCGGCAATCGGCGCCAAGGCGTGGTCTTCGATCTGGAGATGGTCAGGAAGCATACCCAAACTTTGATTTTACTGGGAGGGGACAAGATTTGCAATTAAGCGAAGCCTGGCAATTCCATTGCCACTCCAAATCTGGCATGACAATTGCTCAGGTACACCCGCCAGACCCGCATGAACACTGATTGGGGCTTGACAAGAGGTTTATCATTGTGCTTCCGCAAGAGGGTACAAGAAAAGAATTTTGCTGGCGCACCGGAATTTTTTCTGCGTAGAATTACCTTTGGGTTTCTGAGCGTATGGCAACTGCGAATCTCCAATTCGTCGAACCACAACAGGAAGCGGCATTCTTCTACGGTCTCTTTCTGCGCGGGCACCCGCTGCAAAAACTGCGGGAGGATATTGACGTTCCTCCCCACGTGCTGGAGCGCTGGCAGCGTCTGGCGCAGCATGATCCCCTCTATCACGGGATGCTCGACCGAATGCTCACCTACCGTAAGCACGTCCTGGCTATTTTCGAAACCCTCGTCTTCCGCGAAATGCTCGTCCCACCCCGGCCGCAATAAAATAATTGAGTCATTGGGTCATTAAAGAGCTGTCCTTCGTCCGTGGTTCGTGGTCCGCTGCACGGGATATGTTGAGATCGGAGGTTTGAGGCCACTGACGACGGACAACTGACCACGGACAGCACTTCAATGACCCGATGAATCAATCCTTCAATGAATCAATATGTCGGCTCCCCAGGTGAAAAAGAAAAGCAGGCTGATATAGCCGTTCACGTTGAAGAATGCCGCATTCAGGCGGGACAAATCAGTGGGTCTGACGATCCAGTGCTCGTAAGCGAGTAACGCTGCCATCAAGGCCAGCCCCGCCGTGGCGACCCAGCCCAGGTTCTCTAATCGCATCACCTCGACGAGCAGGGCTACCATGGCAAGGTGGCACGCAATCGAACTGTAAAGCGCTGCCGCAACGCCGAGGCGTTGGGGAAGGGAATGAATGCCGGCATGCCGGTCAAAATCAATGTCTTGGCAGGCGTAGATCAGGTCGAATCCCCCCACCCAGAAGGCCACGGCGGCCCCCAGCAGCAGTACGCTCAAACTGAGGTTATTGCGCAGGGCAATCCAGGCGGCGATGGGAGAGAGGCCGTCAGCGATCCCCAAAACCAGGTGCGAGAGCAACGTGAAGCGCTTGGTGTAGGAATAGAGAAGCAGGACCGCAATGGCCAGGGGAGAAAGCTTGAATGCCAGCGGGCTGAGTTCCCAAGCCGCCAGCGCCAGCACTCCGCAAGAAAGCACTGTAAAGCTGGCAGCAAAGCGCAGGGTCAGGCGTCCCGAGGGCAAAGCGCGCATGCGCGTACGCGGATTGAGCGCATCGAATTTGCGGTCGGCGATGCGGTTGAACGTCATCGCGGCGCTGCGCGCGCCCACCATCGCCACGATCAGCCAGAAGACCTCACGCCACGTCGGCCAGCCGCGCACCGCGAGCATCGCCCCCACCAGCGCAAAAGGGAGGGCAAAGATCGAATGCTCGAACTTGATCATTTCGAGCGTGGTGCGAAGCTTGCCGATGAGTCCCTGGGCAATGCCCGGCGGCACCGGTGGCAGCGACGCACTTTGGAGATTTCCACCCATGAGCGAAGTTCCATGATGCCGGGGAGACCTGCGCACCGTCAACCCTGGATAGCGCAATCAAGGCCGGGGCTCAAATCCCTGAGAGAAGGCTAAACCTGACGGCTTTGTGGATCGCCCCGGGCACGCGGTCACTTTTTCGCATAACCCACGGTTTGCGCCAGCAGAATTTTCTGCCCGGGGCGGAGTTTCATCAATTTGGCGAGGGCCACGCGGTCCACGCCGCCGCGCACGACCACGGCAAGCCCCTCCGATGCGCAAAAGAGATAAACATTCTGCGCAATGAAACCAACATCCGCAGCGGAATAGAAGTTTCTATCCTCGGCGGAACTCTTTCCCGTTTTCGCGAAGTCAGCGACGTAGATCAAATTCAAGGGCGCATCCTTCACGAACGGCTGCACACCGGCCGCGCTGCGCACATCCCCAGCCAGAATGGGGTCGAGCTTGTTTCCTTTGGCGTCGTATACGTAAAGCCCCTCCGCCGTGGCGACGTAGACATCAATTTCCTGCCAGTTCATCGCCGAAGGCGCCGTGCGTTTGCCGGTGTCCGGCCGATTGATGCCGAAGGCCGCCCAGAGCAGATTCGCCAGCACTTGCGGAGAAAGCTTCTCGGAACTGAATTCGCGCGTTGAGTGCCGGTCCTTCAAAGCCTGCATCAACGGCTTGCCACCGTCGGTCTGCGGGGCAGGAAGTATGAGGGGCTTGATCTCCTGCCCCAGAGTAAACGCCGGATAGAGAAACAACACAAGCAGAAGCGAACGGCCCAAAAAAGAAAGACAAGCTTTCATCATACCCTCCGGGACGCGAAATGGGCGCGAGGGACGGACTTCGGAACACGGGACTAGAAAGCGAGGGCGATCAACAGCACGAACAGTGCGACATTGATTGCATGAGCAGTGTAGCAGAGAGGGCAGTCGACGTGAAGCTTGCGACGTAGAGCATAAATCAAATAGAAGCCGAGGATTATCGTCCCGGCGCTGATGAGAATCAATAACCTCATACCGAATGAAACAACGTAGATATTATGGATATACAGGTCAATCCGGAAGAAGGGCCAGTTACCCAGCGCTCCGGCAATCAGCAGTAGATAATAAACGATCCCCAGCAGCGAGTTGGGGACCCCAAAGACGCGCGCGTAAGGCGATTGCACCACGGTGACGCAGCTTGAACCATCGCGTGCACATAGAATCTCGGGAACCCACCGCGCTTTCCTGATGCGACCGTAGTAGGCGAAGGTGAAGTAGAGCGAGTCGGCAAGGCCCGCGAGCGATAACACGCATATGGCGGCACGAAGGAACATGATGCTATCGGGTCATCGGGCCATGGGGTCATTGAATGATTCGGTGCTCGAGCGATTGCTTGAGGGAAGACCGCGACGATGCCTTCGATTCATCAATCACCCGAGGGTCATATCAGACAATAACTCAATGGCTCGATGACCCAATGAGTCAATTTCCAGCCCTTTTTCCTTCGCCTTCCCAGCGATACTGCTCCGCCTGTTCCAAATCGAGAAGCGCCAGCACCCGGCAGCAGAACTGGGTAACGAGGTCATCGAGAGTCCTGGGGCGATCGTAAAACGTCGGGATGATGGGAAAGATCACCGCGCCGGCAAGCTGCGCGCGCAGCATGTTTTCAAGGTGGATACGATTGAAAGGCGCGTCGCGTACGGCGAGGATGAGCTTGTGGCCCTGCTTCAAACAAACGTCCGCGGCGCGCTCGATGAGCGTTTCGGATATTCCCGAGGCAATCTGCGCCAGGCAGCCCGTCGTGCATGGAATCACCACCATGCCCTGCACGGCGTAAGAGCCGCTGGCGATGGAAGTGCCAATGTCCGAATCCCGCAAGTACTCCGTCTTGCGGGTTGCATGCGCAGCCAGCGCCGCGGGAATTTGAGTGGATTTGGAGACGTCTACATCAAGTTCCTCGCGCAGAAGCTTCAGCCCGCTGCCCGAAACGACCAGGTGAATTTTCTCCACTCGCGCGTCAGCCTCAAGCATTTGCAGGGTGCGGCGAGCGAAAATAGCTCCGCTGGCTCCTGTGACGCCCAAAATGATCCGTTTCTTGCGGGCAAGCTTGGAAGTAGCCATCGGACGGGATGTTAGTTTGCCCCCAGTGGGAAGTCAAGGAAGTGAGGGGATAGGGGATAAGGGCATTTGAAAGTGCACCCCCCCCTCTCTGCACAATAATGGTGCAGTCTTAGCAGATGTGCTGCGCTCCAGGTGGGTCTGCGTTTTTTCACTGTGCTCTGTGACGGCGGGGGGGATGTGGAGAGAAATTTTGTTGGGAGATAGCGGGGTCCAAAAGTGGATCCCTCGTTGCACACAAATGGTGCAATCCCGGCGTCATTGAGCTGGTGGTGTGGGCCTGTAAGTGTGGGATGCGAGCGGGCGCGTGCCGGGCGACGTCGGGTGGGATAGCAATCGACACAAGGTTCGGTCGCCTCAGGGTCCCGGTTCGTAAAGCTCGGCACTAGCTAACACAACGGAGCCGGTAAAGCCGCCGACCACCAACACCGTGTCGTTGTTCAGCAGCGTCGCCGTGTGAGAGGTACGCCCGGTGTTCAGGCTGCCGGTTACGGTAAAGGCGCCAGCCGTGGGCTCGTACAACTCCGCACTGGTTAATAAAAGACTACCGTTAGAGCCGCCTGCCACCAGCACCATGCCGTTGGTCAGCAGCGTTGCCGTGTTAGATTGGCGCGCTGTATTCAGGCTTCCTGTAACCGTAAAGGTCCCGACGGCGGAATTGCATAGCTCCGCACTCGCTACATCACCGTTGAGGTTGTTGTAGCCGCCTGCCATCAGCACTTGGCCGTCATTCAGCAGCGTCGCCGTGTGAGAGGTACGCCCGGTGTTCAGACTGCCTGTCGTGGTGAAGGTCCCGGTGGCAGGATCGTACAATTCCGCACTCGCTAGGTTAAAATCGCTGGGGTTCGTGCCCCCTGCGATCAGCACCATGCCGTTGTTCAGCAGGGTCGCCGTGTGATTAAAGCGCCCTGTGTTCAGGCTTCCTGTAACGGTGAAGGTCCCGGTGGCGGGATTGTACAGCTCTGCACTGGCAATGCCGTTGCCAACGGCGTCTTCGCCGCCTGCAATGAGTACCATGCCGTTGTTCAGCAGCGTCGCCGTCTGAAATAGGCGCTGTGCATTCAGGTCTCCTGTAACGGCAAAGGTCCCCGTGTCGGGATTATATAACTCTGCTGTGTTAAGCGCGGCGGCGAGGGGGCCTTCGCCTCCCACGATTAGTACCATGCCGTTGTTCAGTAGCGTCGCCGTCTGATCTCGTCGGGCTGTGTTCAGGCTTCCTGTAAGGGTGAAGGTTCCGGTAGCGGGATTGTACAGTTCCGCACTCGCAAGAGGCTCGCCGTTGGAGGTATTGCCGCCCGCGATCAGCACCATGCCGCTGCTCAGCAGCGTCGCTGTGTGCTCCGTCCGCCCAGTGTTCAGGCTACCGGTCAAAACGAAGCCCGGGGTAACGCTGAAATTGACCGAATTCGAGGGACCGCCTCCCGGCGACGGATTCGTCACTACCACCGAGTAGGATGTGACAGTCGCCTGATCGCTTGCGTTCAATAGGATGCTTAACTGAGTCGAACTCACAAACGTGATGCCGTGGGCGACGCCGCCGTAAGCCACGGTCGAACTGGAAAGGAAGTTCGTCCCTTTAATGGTCAATGTCTGCGCCGCTGCTCCCACCGTCGCCGACGAGGGGGACAGACTCGTGATGACAGGGACAGGATTGTTAACGGTGAAATTGACTGAGTTCGAAGCCCCCCCGCCCGGCGACGGATTCGTCACCACCACCGGAAAAGACCCGGTAGTCGCTTGATCGCTGGCGGTCAGCGGAATGGTCAACTGCGTCGAACTAACAAAGGTTGCGGTGTGAGCAACAGCATTGTAAGTCACGGTCGAACCGGAGAGAAAGTTCGTGCCATAGATAGTCAATGTTTGCGCCGCTGCTCCGACTATGACCGACGACGGAGAGAGGCTTGCAACCGTGGGCACCGGATTGTTGACGGCGAAGTTGACCGAGTTCGAGGCACCGCCTCCCGGCGAGGGGTTCGTCACCACGACCGCAAATGCGCCGGCTGTCGTCTGGTCGCCCGCCGTCAGCGAAATAGTCAACTGCGTCGAACTCATGAAGGTCGCGCTGTGGGCGGCACTGTTGTACGTCACCGTCGAACTGGAGAGAAAGTTTGTGCCGTTGATGGTTAGCGTCAGTGCCGCCGCACCGGCCGTGGCCGAAGACGGGGAGAGACTGGTAATGCTCGGGACCGGGTTGGATGGCGGGGGTACGGAACTTCCCCCCCCACCGCCACAAGCGGTGATCAAAATGGTGACGGCGAGGACGTGAAAGGCAGCCAGAAGTTGCGTGTATCGAGGGATTCCCTTCATAGCAACCCCCAGCAATTCCCTGAAGAGGGGTCCCCGTGTCGCCTGAGGCCATGGGCTTCGATTAGATGGGATTTCCTCATCGGATTTCTTGTCCACGGTGATTATCGTGAATTTCCACTATCAACCATGGCCCTTCCAACCTACCGTTGGGCTTCACCCGGCGGCTTTTCGAGTTCGCAGCTAAGGCAACGTAGGATTCCTTCACGAGCTTGCCGGGAAAGCCATATCCACAGTCGCCTCGCTGTGCGGTTTCGGGGTTCACGAGGCCACAATCGGGGCAGTCCATCTATGATCACTTTGGACTTGCTCTTCAATTGGGGCGCACTGATTATAGCGCGGGCGTCAAGTCATGCGGCTACGTAGTCCCGAGAGATAGGATTCCGGCAGCGGTGAAGGGCGTCGATGAGAGGTCACTTTCCCACTTTCGCTGCTGGAGAGTCGGCCAGTTGTGCGAGGGTTGACTGCGCGCGATCGCCCGCCGGACCGTGCCACATCCTCAAACAATTGCACCACAACTGTGCAACAAAGGGGGGGGTGCACTTTTGAATGCCCTTATCCCCTATCCCCTCAAGGAAGTGAGAATCGAAGTGGGGACTGATATACTGCAACTCTGAGGAAGAACCAGCGGTCAGCAGTCAGCGCTCAGCGGAACCGGGGCCGGAGAGCGGTCTTGGAGCGCCGGGGAGAGCGTTGGGGGCTCGACTCGCATTTTATATCAGCGACGGAGGAACACATTGAGTCCTGAAGAAATTACCGCCCTGTTAACGCAAGTACGGCGAGGCAAGCTTTCCGTGGAAGGCGCCGTAGAACGACTCCGGACGATGCCATATGAAGATCTGGGTTACGCCAAAATCGATCATCACCGTTCGCTGCGGCAAGGTTTTCCCGAAGTGGTGTTTGCCCGCGGCAAGGCGCCGGAACAAGTAAAAGGCATTGTCAGCCGCATGTTGCGCAACCGGCACAACATCCTGGTGACGCGCGGGGACCGCAGTCTTTATGAGCTACTGCGCCCGCTCGATCCCAAGGTGGAATTCCACGCGCTCTCCGGCGCGATCTCCATTCGGCGCGAGCGCAAGATTCGCGGCAAAGGAAAGATCCTCGTGGTGTGCGCAGGCACGTCGGACATTCCGGTGGCGGAGGAAGCGCTGGTGACGGCGGACATCATGGGTAACCGCGCCGAGTCGCTTTACGACGTGGGGGTGGCGGGAATTCATCGCCTGCTGGGTGAGAGTCATCACTTGCGGGAAGCACGTGTGATTATTTGCGTGGCGGGGATGGAAGGAGCGCTGCCCAGTGTGGTGGCAGGCATGGTGGGTGTGCCCGTGATCGCGGTTCCTTCCAGCGTAGGGTACGGCGCGAGCTTCCGCGGGCTTGCCGCCCTGCTGGGTATGCTCAACAGTTGTTCGCCCAACGTTTGCGTCGTTAATATTGATAACGGCTTCGGGGCGGGATATCTCGCGAGTGTGATGAACCGATTGTAGGGCAGGCGCCGTCCGCACGGGTTGTGCGTAAGGCTCCATCACACGGCAGGGCAAAGCTCCCTACTCCCCGAACACTCGTGCAAAGATCTCATCCACATGGGTAAGATAGCGCTCGACGTTGAAGACCTCGGCGATTTCGCTGGGCTTGAGGTACCGGCGGATGTCGTCGTCGCGCTCCACGAGAGTGCGATAATCTTCCCGCGTCTCCCACACTTGCATGGCATTGCGCTGCACCCAGCGGTAGGCATCTTCGCGCAATGCCCCCTTTTCCACCAGGTCCAATAACAGCTGCCCGGAGAAGATCAAGCCTTTTAGCAGGTCCAGATTTTCCCGCATGCGGTCGGGATAAACGAACATCTTTTCCACCAGGTTCGCCGTTTTGGCGAGGAGGTAATCGAGGAGAATGGTGGAATCGGCAAGAATCACGCGCTCGACGGAAGAGTGCGAGATGTCACGCTCGTGCCAGAGCGCCACATTTTCCAGCGCCGCCTGCGCATTCGACCGCACCACCCGCGCCAAACCACAAATTTGTTCGGCGGTAATGGGGTTGCGCTTGTGCGGCATGGCCGAGGAGCCTTTCTGTTCCGGCGAAAAATACTCCTCAACTTCACGTACCTCGGTGCGCTGTAAACCACGAACCTCCAGGGCAATCTTTTCCAGCGAAGCCGCGGCCACAGCGAGCGTCGAGAGGTAAAAAGCGTGGCGGTCGCGCTGGATGACCTGCGAGGACACCGGCGCGGGCTCTAGGCCCAGGCGCTCGCAGATTCCCCGTTCAATTGTGGGAGGCAGATGGGTGTAAGTGCCCACGGCGCCTGAAATCTTGCCGACACGCATCTGCTCAGCGGCGTAAGCCAGCCTCTCCGTGTTGCGCTGGTTCTCCGTAAACCAAATGGCAATCTTGCAGCCAAAGGTGATGGGCTCCGCGTGAATGCCGTGGGTGCGGCCGATCATCGGCGTATGCTGGAACTCCAAGGCGCGGCTCTTCAGAACTTCGCCCAGGCGTTTCAACCCTGTCAGCAATAAGGCTGATGCCTCGCGCACGAGCAATGCCTGCGCCGTGTCGACGACATCGTTCGACGTCAGGCCGTAGTGCAGGTATCGTCCCTCGCGGCCCACATGCTCCGCCACATTTGTCGTGAAGGCGATAACGTCGTGCTTCACCTGGCGCTCGATCTCGAGAATGCGCTCCACCTCGAACCTTGCCTTCTTGCGGATGGCGCGCGCGGCGCTCTTGGGGATCAGGCCGGCTTCCGCCTCAATCTCGGCCGTAGCGATTTCCACGTCCAGCCATTTCTGAAACTTATTCTCGTCTGTCCAGATGCGGCCCATTTCCGGGCGCGTGTAGCGGGGAATCATGGGATTTGTGATTTCCAATTTGTGATTTGCGATTTTGGACCCAACCGGGACGAAGATCGCAGAGGGCATCGTACCACAATCTTGATGTACCGCGCGTCAGGCATAGAATGCACTGCCATCATGCCCGCGCACACTAAAATGACTCTGTTTGCCCTGGAAATTGACGGTGATGGAGTCAACGAACTCATCGCGCGGCGGGCGTGCTACGAAGCGTTCCGTTGCGAGGTCTATAAGTACGCCGATGCCGGTGGAAGAACGTCTTCTCAACCTGGATCCGCAGCGTGTTTTAGCTTCGAGCAAACTGCAAAACCGCAAGTTGCGCCAACCACAGTAGGTGCCCACAATCGATGCTTTATCGACCACGACAGCGCGCGACCCCGACCCATCTGAGCGACTTCCCGTGCTACTGCCGTGGCAAAGTGCCATCGGCGCGGTAAATCCCTCCTTCTCTCGCGCACTCCATTACGGTATGAATCGACTGCTCTGGCGTCTCAGGTGGAAGGCTGCACCCGGGGCCCATCAGGAACCCGCCGTGTGGCGCCATGATTCGCATGATTTCGAGCGTGTGGCGCCGGACTTCTTCCACGTCTCCGCGGCGCAGCACGCCGTCGGGATCCAGCATGCCCAGGACGCTGACCTTTCCTTGCGTCGACTTTTTGCAAACTTCCGGGTCCGTTAACGGATCAAGTTCCAGGCAGTCGGCGCCGGTGCTGATCAGATGGGAAAGCATTCGGGTCTCGTTCCCACACGAATGGACAAAGCTCCGGCATCCGGCTGCGCGCATGGCGTCGCAAAACCTTCGGTCACCCGGCAATTCCAGCTCATCGTACATCTGGGATGAAATGAGGCTGCTGCCAACCGCCCCGATGCTGCTGCCGTGAGCCCCGGCGCGGCGCTGGGCCTCGCCGTAAACGACATTCATGCGTGAGGTAAAATCCAGCAACTCTAAAATCCGCGGTCGCAAGGTGTCGTCGCCCGCTGCCAGCAGAAAATTCTCCGGTCCAAAGAGCGCCAGAGCCAGGGCCACGGGCCCCTGGTCTGCCCGCCCCATGACAAAAACTTGCCCCTTCGTTTCCCTTACCAATATGCGTGTCGCTTTCAAGAGTTCATTCAAGGGAAAGGTTTTTTGGGGGTCGGGGATCTTGAGCTTGGGCACGTCGTCAAGAGATTTCAGAATGGTCTCCTTAACGTGCGGGGCGGAATTGTGCGGATAGAGAATCTCGCACCCCAGCGCTTCTGCTTCCGCACAAACGCCATTCTCATGCATGATCACGTCGTGGCTAAATTCCCGCCATGCGGCAAGCTGCGCCTCCGCCAGCATCTCCCCGGAACGCATCACGTCCCCGAAATCAGCTCCAACCATGCGGGCTGCCATCAGGAAATTATGTAAGGCCACGGGCACGCGATCGGGAACCTGGTGATCCAGCACCGCCATCGTCCGCTCGAGAGAAGTCATCTTTTCTATGATCATCCGAATTGGAAAACCTGGGTGGGGGCAGTCTGGCTGGCCACGTGTAAGGCAATGCGCTCGCCGCGGGTGCGCTGAGCCAGCGCCTGTTCGGCCGTGAGGCGGGCGATCTCCGGATGATTGTTCGTCTCGCTCAGGTGCGCAAGCACCAGCACCTGAGCCGCGCCGTCGAAGTCTTCCGTGAGGAATCCCGCCGTCGCCAGGTTAGAAAGGTGGCCGTGGCGGCTCATCACCCGCTGTTTAACATGCCACGGATACGGCCCGACTTTGAGCATATCCAAATCGTGATTCGACTCGAAGACCAGACATTGACAGCCTTTCACCCTCTGTTTGACAACTTCGTGAACATAACCCAGGTCGGTGACCACTCCCACTTTAATGCCCCCCGATTCGAGTGTGAACGCCACGGGATCGGTGGCGTCGTGCGGAATGGAGAACGGTGTCACCTCGATGTCGCCGACGATAAACTTTTCACCGGGCGTGAAGATCTCAAAAGCGCAAAGCTTGGGGTCCCACGAAATCACATCGTGGGTGAGACGAGTAATGTAAATCGGCGCCTTCCAGTCGATTCCCAGCAGCCGCAGGCCGTTCACATGGTCCACGTGTTCGTGAGAAATCAGAATGGCGTCAAACCCGTCCGTGCGCTCGCCTACGGCGGTAAGGCGCGCGTACGTTTCGCGCCGGTTCAGGCCCGCATCCACCAGCACGCGCGTCTTCTCCGTTGCCACCAGAGTCGAATTGCCCTTGCTGCCACTGCCCAGGACGCAGATGCGCAGGCTCACGTGGCCTCCTGGCGTGCGGAAGTAGCAAGTGATGAGTGACGAGTGAAACGGGGCAAGGGACACGGGACAAGGGGCACGGGACGAGCGACGTGCCAGGTTGGAATTGAGAAGGGACAGGAAATAAGCGACCGCCGATGGGTTGCGTCCAATTCCCCGCGCCGCACTGCCACCTTCATCCACCCCATATTTCGATTCCTGCCCGCTAGAGTTAACAGCGATTATAGGACGGATCACGAAAAATCGGGAAAGCAAAACCCGCGGCGTGGAAGCAATTTTAAGGGTTAGCAGCCGAGGTCAGCGCGTGAGAGCTTGAGGCCGTTGATGGGGCCGAGGACGGTGATCGCCAGTCGCTCGGGGTGGAAGAACTCCTGCGCCACCGCCAGCACCTGCTCAGCGGTGACGGCGTCGACGCTGCGGGCAATTTCGTCCTGGTCATGGTAACGGCCGAAGTACATCTCCTGCCTTGCCACATTCCCCATGCGACTGGTGGAGGACTCAAGGCTGAGCAGCAAGCTTCCCTTCAAGTAATCTTTGGCGCGCTGCAACTCTTCCTGACCGATGGGATTTGATTTCAACTCACAAAATTCCGCGAGCACCAATTCGATGACCTGCCGCGCTTTTTCCGTGGCCGTGCCCGCATAGACGCTCAGGCAACCCGCATCGTGAAAGCTGCTGAGGCTGGAGAATACGGCGTAAGCAAGTCCGCGCTTTTCGCGAATGTTCTGGAACAGACGCGAACTCATGCCGCCCCCCAAAACCGAATTGAGAATGTAGGCGGGGAAGCGGTTCTTATGCGGCTGCGGATAAGAGGGCGCGCCCACACAAAGGTGGACCTGCTCCAAATCTTTCTTATGCCGCACCTGAAGGTGGGGATGGGGAACAGGGATTGGACCACTTCGCAGGGCAGGGCCCGCGGGCCGATCACCGAACTCTTGCCGGACCAGGTCCACGATCTGGGAGTGCCGGACGTGGCCCGCGGCGGCGATCAGCAAATTGTTCGGGGCATAGTGGCGGCGGAAGTAGCTGACCAGGCGCTTGCGATCGAAACTGCCCACGCTGCGGCGGGTGCCCAAAATGGGGCGCCCCAGCGCGTGCCCACGCCAATAGGTTTGGGTAAAAATCTCGTGCACCAGGTCATCCGGAGTGTCTTCCACCATTTTGATTTCTTCCTGGATGACGCGGCTCTCGTTGGTGATATGCGTGGGTTCGAAGAGCGGGTTCTTTACGAGGTCGGCGAGGATGCTGAAGGCCCGGGGCAAGTGCTCGTCAAGGACCTTGATCGAATAATTGGTGGTCTCCTTGGCGGTGAAGGCATCCAGGTGTCCGCCAATCGAGTCCGCGGCGCGAGCAATCTCCTCCGCGCTGCGGTTCTTGGTTCCCTTAAAGAGCATGTGCTCGATAAAGTGTGAGATGCCGTTTTCCTCAATGCGCTCCTGGCGGGCGCCGGTGCGCAGCCAGATGCCCACGGAGACGGAACGGACAGACGACATGGGCTCGGTGAGAACCGTGAGTCCGTTGGGAAGAACATCTTTGCGAACATTCGACATGAATCGCAGTCCTTGGCACAGAGGGGATTTTCTTGATTAAAGCCAAAACGGCAAAGCCCGCAGTTGCCCGCTAGTTCTTTTGTACCACAGAGCCCGCCAAAACACCACGGCGGCAGGCGAAAGTCATCAGTCATCAGTTTTCAGTCGTCAGTTAAAGGCTTCGCACAGGGCGGTGGCTTTTACTGAAAACTGATGACTGGCAACTGATGTCGGTTTGCACGAGGTTTCCTCTTGCGCGAATTTAAGCGTCTGCCTATACTGATAATTCTCTCACGTTGGTGATGCAAGCCTCTGTGTGTATTCGCCTCGCGAGGAAGAACGGGCCTGTAGCTCAGTTGGCTAGAGCGCACCCCTGATAAGGGTGAGGTCGGTAGTTCAATTCTACCCAGGCCCACCAAGCATTACCCCCGTGAAGTGAAAGGGTGGCTAGAGCGTCCCGATCAGATCGGGAAGGTTGGTAGTTCAATTCTACCCAGGCCCGCCATTTTGTATCATCCCCACCACCTCTCCCCTGCGATCAAGCGCCCGCGCACGAAGTCTTCGTTGAGTTCCAAGCCGAGGCCCGGCTTGTCCGAAACCCGGTACTTTCCGTTCTTGATCACCGGGCCGTCGTAGATAACAAATTTCTCCCATTCTTCGGGAAGCAACCGGCCGGGCGAGAATTCCTGAGCACGAAAATCCCGGATCGCCGCGGCGCAATGGGCAGAGGCCAACGCTCCCACGGGAGTGGAAGCGATGTGCGCGCAGACAGGAATTTCAAACAACTCCGCCAGATCGGCAATCTTCTTCGATTCCACCAGCCCGCCTGCCTTGGGAATATCGATCTGTACGAGGTGGCAGCCCTGATTCAGAATAAAGGGCATGAACCCACGGCGCAGGTATAGGTTCTCTCCGGTTAGGATCGGCACTGGCGATTCTTCCGCCAGCTTGCTCCAGGATTCCGAATAAAACGGCGGCATGGGATCTTCCAGCCACATTGGATTGATAGGCGCAACGGCCCGCGCCAGCTCGAGCGCGTCGATCCAATCGAACTCCCAGTGGCAATGCACGGCGATGTCGATATCCTCCCCCACCGCCTCGCGCAATTGGCCAAAGCCCTTCCCAATCCGGGAAATGTCCTTGGGCGTCAGGTGGCCGGTAACAGGATCATGGCCGGGTTCGCGATCCTGCGGGTCATACTTTTTGGGGAAGGCATCCGCATCCGACTTGACGGCCGTGATGCCAAATGGGTGGCTTTTGATGGCGGCTGCAAACTCGCGGCAGGAGGCTCGGTCGAGCATATCCTTGGGCCCCGTAGTCCAATAGGCGCGCACCCCGTCGCGATACTGGCCGCCGAGGAGCTTGCACACCGGGACTCCGAGGATCTTGCCCGCCAGGTCCCACAGGGCGATTTCCACCCCGCTGATTGCGGTTACCGTCACTCCCGCCTGTGAACCTGCCCCTCCGGTGGAACGATACATTTTGGTGCAGAGCGGTTCGATGTCGAGAGGGTCCTGGCCCACTACGAGATTGCGCAGGTGACCCAGAATTACATCTTTAACTCCCCGACCCCAGTAAGCTTCGCCGATTCCTGTCAAGCCGCTGTCAGTTTCGATTTTTACCAAATTCGTTTCGGTGTTTGCCTGGACAAACATGGCTTTCACGTCGGTAATCTTCACCTTCTTGAGCAGGGGCGCAGCCATGGCCCGATACCCGGAGAGAACCGCGGAAGCCGGAACTACGCCGGCAATCCCTTTGAGGAAGTTTCTTCTCGCCGTTTGTCGCATGATGAGTTCACCCGCGTTTATGAAATGGTCGTGCCGTGTGACGGGTTGAGTCTAGGTTGGGGCTGTCCGCAAAGTCAATGCTCGTTCCCGCCGGTTGTGGGTCAAGCTGAGTTTCCATAAGCATTCCTGATCCCCATGGGAAGATAACATGCGCCGCGGGCAGAACCGGGTCACAACCCACTGTCACAACCCATCCTTGCAGCTTTTCCGGGGTTGCTGTATACTGGCAACTTAATGTTTGGGACATACGCCAACTCGTTTACATACTTTAGTTGCCGGTATTGGAGCTTCTCTCCAAGCCGGTAGAGTGGCGTTGGTCTGAACTAAAAAGGCATCGTTGAAAGGCCAGCCCACTCCCCGTGAGTGGGCTTTTTCATTTCAGGGGGAGAAAGCGATGATCATTTCCATGAAACCCGATGCGACCCAGGAACAAATCGACCACGTTACCGAACGCATCCGGGAGTTTGGGTACAAGGTTCACTCCATTCAGGGGGAAGAGCGCGTGGTGATTGGCGTGATCGGAGTGGGCGACGTTACCGCCTGCCTGGAAGCGATGGAGGTGGCGCCCGGCGTTGCCAGCGCGGTGCGCATCTCCTCGCCCTTCAAATTCGTAAGCAAGGAATTCAAGCGCGAGCGCACCCGCATCCCCATCAACGGTGTATCCATTGGGGGCGAACGATTCGTGGTGATGGCGGGACCGTGCTCGGTGGAGAGTGAGCAGCAGATAATGGAAGCGGCGGAGTTTGTGGCTTCGGTGGGCGGGAAGATTCTGCGCGGCGGCGCCTACAAGCCCCGCACCTCTCCCTACGATTTCCAGGGCATGGAGGTGGAAGGTCTGAAATTGCTGGCCAAGGCGCGCGCGGCCACGGGCCTCGCCATTGTCACGGAGGTCATGAGCGAGCAGGATGTGCCCGTGGTGGCCGAATATGCGGACATCATGCAGGTGGGCGCACGCAACATGCAGAACTTCGCCCTGCTCAAGGTGCTGGGCCGCTGCGCGCGGCCGGTGCTGCTGAAGCGCGGCATGAGCTCGACCATCCGCGAGTTGCTGATGTCCGCCGAATACATCACGGCGCACGGCAATCCCAACGTCATCCTGTGCGAGCGCGGCATCCGCACTTTTGAGACCGCCACCCGCAACACCTGCGATATTTCCGCCGTGCCGGTGCTGAATGAGCTGACCCATCTGCCCGTGATCGTCGACCCCAGCCACGCCGCCGGTCGGCAAAGCCTGGTGCCTGCCCTGTCCCGCGCGGCCGTGGCCATCGGCGCCGACGGCTTGATTGTGGAAGTGCATCCCTGCCCGGAAAAGGCCAAGAGCGACGGCGCGCAGTCCCTCAACTTTCCCCAGTTCCGCACCATGATGCAGGAGCTCAAACCTTACCTCGATATTTGGAAGGAGATGCGCGGCGAACAGAACCCTGCCGCGGCAAAAGCTGCAACTTCCTAATGAATCACAAACTGCACCACGAATAGCGCTGCGAAGATGTAAGCGAGCGGGGGACACTCACGCCAGCGGCCGGTGGCGAGCTTGAGGACCGCGTAGGAAATGAGGCCGAAGGCGATGCCATCGGCGATGCTGAAGGTAAGGGGAATTCCCACCAGCACGAGGAAGGCCGGCAGGTATTCCGTGGGATCATCCCACTGAAGTTCGCGCAGGGGTTTGAGCATCATCGCCCCCACCACGATCAGCGCCGGAGCCAGCGTGGGATAGAGCACTGCTTCGCCCACCTTGACGCCGCCGCCAATCATCGCCGCCAGCGGACTGAAAAACAGCGAAGCAGCCAGCAATACTCCGGTCACCACACTGGCCAGGCCGGTGCGTGCGCCGTCGGAAACGCCCGCCGCGGATTCGATGTAGCAGGTGATCGTGGAGGTTCCCAGGGCCGCGCCCACCGTCGTCCCCACGGCATCGGAAAACAGCGCGCGATCCACGCGCGGCAACTTGCCGTCACGCACCAAGCCCGCCTGATGCCCCACGCCCACCAGGGTTCCCACCGTATCGAAAAGCGCCAGGTAGAAGAGCACAAAGATGGCGGTCCCCAAACGCGCCGGCGGAACTCGGAGCAGCCCGGCCAAATCGAATTTCCAGAAGGTCGGGGCCAGGTGGAGCTGCATGGAAAACAGTCCCTGGTAATGGACCAGGCCCAGGAGCGCGCAAATTGCCGTCGTCGCCAAAATTCCAATGAGTATTGCGCCGCGGACGCGGAAGCTCAGAAGCACCACAATAAGTAGCAGGCCCGCCACCGTGGCCAGCACCACCGGTTGGCGCAAATCTCCCATGCGCACCAGCGTGCCGGGCGCGGCCACCACCAGCCCGCCATATTCGAGCCCGATAAACGTGATGAACAGGCCGATTCCCGCCGCGATGCTGCACTTCAGAGCATTGGGAATCGAATTCACAATCTGCGCGCGCAAGCCGGTCAGAGTGATGGCGACAAAGAAAATTCCCGCCAGAAGCACCGCCGCCAGTGCCTGCTGCCACGTCAGGCCGAATCCCAGAGGGACGGCGCCGCACAGCGTGTACGCGAAGAAAAAGTTTTCGCCCATGCCGGGCGCCAGCGCCACGGGGTAGTTGGCTACGAGCCCCATCAGCAGCGTTGAAGCCGCCGCCGCAAAACAGGTGGCCGCGAGCACGGCCTGGAAATTCATCCCCGAAACCGCCAGCACGCCCGGCTGCACGAAGATGATGTAAGACATCGCCAGGAAGGTGGTGATGCCGCCCAGGATTTCGCGCTGAAAAGTGGTGCCGTGCTCTTGCAGCTTGAAGAAATTTGCGATGCGGTGCATAGAAGATGTCAGTTGTCAGTGGTCCATTCTCAGTTGTCCGTGATCACTACAACAACAGTGCGAAGCACCTTGGACTGCGGCGGCTCGACGCCGCCTTTGCCTTCCTCTACTCGCACGCCCAAGGCCGATTGGATTTTACCATTGCCATCGCCCCCAGGTTATTCCAAGGCGGCGTCGAGCCGCCGCAGTCCAAGGTGCTTCGCACATATTCATCGAGCTGGGCTGGACACACTCTAATCCTGCCGCAATATCCGTTTCAAGGACTCTCTCTGCTCGGGATTCTTCTGCAACATGAGGTGGCGCAAGCGACGGAACTCATCGGCGTCGATTCTTTGCACCGTGCCGCGGCCGCGCTGCGGGCTGAAGGCCAGAATGTGGTCGAGATCGGGCTTGCGCGCGAGGGGGTTTCCCAGGCGCACGGCCTGGCGCGGCGGACAGAAGTCGATAAGCGAACCCAGGCCAACGTCACGGCCATCGGAGGCGGCGCGGGCCACTCCCACCACCTGCTTATGGTCAACCTCGTAGCAAAGGAAGAGGTCACCGCGCTTCACTTCTTCGCGAAGGTAACGCAGGCTTGAGGCGCTGCGGATCCAGCCTTCGTCGCCCATCGCGTAAACTCCGCGAGTGCGGGAGCGAAAGTATTCATCAAATTCCCACCCGCGCTTGGTGTTGATCTTGAAAACCCAGACCGGCATTTGTAGCGCTCAGACCTCCACCACCCGCGCGGTGCGCACGGCAGAAATGGCCCGAATTTCCTGGAGCACCTCATCGGGCACGTGATCGTCTACATTCACCAGGCCGATGGCCTCCTGGGTCTGCGGGTTGCGTCCCAGCGTGAAGGTGGCGATGTTGATTTTGCGGTCGCCGAGAATGGTGCCCACCTTGCCGATCACGCCCGGCACATCCTTATTGCGGATAAACAAGATGATGCCGCGCAGGGGCGCTTCGATATCGATATCGTTGAGTCCCAAAATGCGCAGCGAGCCCTGCAAGCCCACCATGCCCACACCCGTCGCGGGATCCCCCTCGGTATATATCCCGATGCCCAGTGAGTTGGAGAACGTCGCGCGCCGCGCGCTGCGCAGTTCCGCCACTTCCACGCCGCGCTGCTGCGCCAGCGCTCCGGAGTTGACCAGGTTCACCTGTTCGGAAAGCGCGGGCTTCAGGATTCCCTTGAGCACCGCGTTCTTCACCAGGTGAGTGTTCAACTCCGCCAAACCGCCGTCGTAGCTGATGCGCACTTCCCGGATTCTTTCACCGGCAATCTGCGCCAGGAAAGCCCCCAGTTTTTCGCCAAGCTGGATGTAGGGTTCGAGCTTCTTGAATTCCTCCGCGGAAACCGCCGGAATGTTGACGGCGTTGCGCGCCACGCCCGTAATGAGGAAATCGCGCACTTGCTCTGCAATGCGGATGCCCACGATTTCCTGGGCCTCTTCCGTGGAGCCGGCAATATGCGGCGTGGCGATGACGTTGGGGTGGGCCACGAGTTTCGAATCCTTGGGCGGCTCCGTCTCGAAGACGTCGAGCCCCGCACCCGCCACCTGCCCGCTTTCCACCGCCGCCAGCAGATCGGCTTCATTGATCAGTTCGCCGCGCGCGCAATTCACGATGCGCACGCCCGGCTGGACGAGCGCCAGCGTCCGGGCATTGATCAGGTGGCGAGTCTCGGGTGTGGCGGAGCAGTGCAGGCTGAGGAAGTCCGCCGATTTCAGCACCTCCTCGAGCGAGGCCAGCTTCACGGCCGACTCGCCAGCCAGCAGGGTGGAAACGTAGGGGTCGTAGGCGACGACTTCCATCTCAAAAGCTCTGGCGAGGCGTGCCACCCCCGAACCGATTTGGCCCAGGCCAATCAACCCCAGGGTCTTGCCGCGCAATTCCATTCCCTCGAGCTTTTTCTTTTCCCACCGGCCCTGCTTCATGGAGGCATCGGCCTGGGGAACGTGCCGCGCCAGCGCCAACAACAGCGCCATGGTGTGTTCGGCCACGCTCGCGGCGTTGCCCCCCGGCGTGTTCATCACCACCACGCCTTTCTGCGTGGCGGCGTCAAGGTCCACATTGTCCACGCCCGTGCCGGCGCGCCCGATCACGCGCAGTCGCGCGGCGCCCGCCAGCAGTTGGGAGGTCACCTTCGTGGCGCTGCGCACCACCAGGGCGTCGGCATCGCGAATCTCCTCCGCCACGTTGGCGCCCGCCTTCTTCGGCAGGAAAACCACATCCCAGGATTTCTGCTCGCGCAGAATTTCCACGGCATGTTCCGAAACGCTGTCTGCTACCAGAATTTTCATAGTGAGTTGTCAGTAGTCAGTTGTCAGTGGTCAGTTGCCAGACCACTTCTTGACCCGCTCCCTGTTCCTCAAAATTTAATTGGTAAAAGCAAATCGCCTACTCTGCGGTTTTTAATCCAAAATGCAAATCTTAAAATCCAAAATCGCCTCATCCTGCGTGGCGCAGGTAGACTTCCTGCACGGCACGCACGCCGGAACCGAGCTCCACCTTCTGACCCAGTTTCAGCAGCGCTATCTCCAGCGCGGCAAAAACTGCGAACAGATCGGCGATATCGTAATAACCCAGATGCGCCAGGCGGAAGATTTGGCCCTTCATGCTGCCCTGGCCGTTGGCGATGATCGCGCCGAAGCGGGTGCGCAATTCCTTGACGATGGCGCCGGAATCCATGCCCGCCGGCGCGCAGACGGCCGTGGCGGCATTGGCGGGCGAAGACTCGGCAAAGAGCTTCATCCCCAGAGCCTGGGCGGCGGCGCGCGAGGCCTCCGCCAGCAGCGCGGCATTCGCGATCAGGTTTTCGCGCCCGAGTTTCTTGATGTATTCAAGCGCCGCATGCAAACCGATGATGAGCGTGGTGGCGGGGGTGTAGGCGGTCTCCCCCTTGGCTTGGTTCTTGCGCTCCTTGGCGAAATCAAAATAGAAGTGCGGCAGTTTGGACTTGGCGATCAGGCCCCAGGCCTTTTCGCTGACGCTCGCGAAGGCCAGGCCGGGCGGAATCATCACAGCCTTTTGCGAACCGCCAATCACCACGTCGAGCCCCCACTCCTCGATGCGCAAATCGGAGGTGCCGAGCCCGGTGATGGCATCCACCACCAGCGCCGTCTCCGGATAATTCTTCACTGCCTCGCCGAGCGCGCGCACATCGTTCATCACGGCGGTGGAGGTTTCCGTGGCCTGGATGTACACGGCGCGGAACGGCCCGTCGCTCGCCAGCTTTTGCTTCATCGCGTCAATGTTCACGGGCTGGCCGTAGGGAGACTCTACCTTCACCGCCTCAACTCCATACGCCTGCGCCAGACCGAACCAGCGCTCGCCGAATTTCCCCGCCGTGCCCACCAGCATCCGCTCGCCGGGCGAGAGCAGATTGGACACCGAGCCTTCCATGGCGCCCGTGCCCGAACTCGCGAAAATCAGCACATCGTTCTGGGTGTCGTAGTAGTACTTCAGCAGCGCCAGCGTTTCCGTCATGATCTTGCGGAACGCTTCCGTGCGATGGTGAATATTTCCCGCCGCCAGCGCGCGTGCCTGCGCTTCCATCAGGAGCGGAGTGGGACCGGGAGTGAAGAGTCGTTCTTTAATAATTCCGGGCATGACGATTTTCCTTTTGGGATTGGAGGTGGCTCCGGAGGAACCAAGGCGGAACTTGCCAGGTTTGCCGTGAGTCCAGAGCAGTTGACCCGAAGCATCTCAGAATAGAAAAGTGACCTGTAATTGTCAAATCAATTCCCCCCCATGAGTCGGGACGCCCAATCATCGAGTCATCAGCTGATTACGGGGTCGGTTTTAGACGGCCTGGTGAGCCGATTTTCTCATTCGCGACCTCACTAATTCTTACTCCATACTTCCGACCTTACAATTCAGCATTTTCTCTTCTATCTCCTTTCCTTTCAATGACTCATCGTTAAAATAAGGTAACTTGTTTGTTTTCAATCAACCATTGGGAGCACTTTTTTTGCCCCTTTGTTTTCAATCAACCATTGGGACCAACCTTCATTTTTAACATCTTTTTGCGTCAGCGCCCCGTTCTGGAATTCAATAAGAATAACTTTTCTGTTATCAATCGCTTGACATTCACCGCCCATCATCAAAATTCTCCCAATCATGCGCTAACATCTTTTTGTTTCATAAACTTATCCAGATCGAGCGAGGCTTTCCGAGATTTCCTTGTCGCGACAGTGGCGTTCTTTAGCTTTCAGCCCTGCCCTTTGCGCCTGAAAACTCGCGCACTGCGCGATTTCACCCTGAAACAGATCTCCCTCTCAATTTGTAGCTCGTTGATGGCCGGTGTCGATTAAGATACGTATGGATTTGGTTAAGATAGGCATTATGTCCGATTTTTGTTTCCAAAAGCCTCCGGGCAGGTCGTAACAAACCTCCTGCGTTTCAAAACCTCGCCCGCCGGCGGAGTTGGTTGTTGACCCGCTGCCCTGGAAGTGCTATTTGGTTCAACGGTCCAATGGGAGGTCGACATGAAAATTGATCGAAGAGAGTTTATAACCCTGGTGGGAGCCTCAGTGGCCTCATCCTCAACGCCGTTGTTCAGCGATGTGGGCGGTAACCTGAGCGCGCCGGCAATCCTTGAACGGAACGGGTGGCGGTTGCAGGTGACGCCGGTCGGAGAAATAACCTCTTTCACGGATGGGAAGTTGGAACTCGTCAATCGCCGGCTGGGGAATAACCGCCCGCATTTGTTGGTGGAGGGGAGTCGGCAGTACCACTGCGACCAGCCGAGCGCGGCGCGGCGGGAGGGCGCGGCGCTGATCTTCCAATACGATTTCGCGGGCCAGGAGAATTTCTCGGTGAACTACGGATTGGAACTTCAGGATCTGGCGCCGGGAATCGTGACGCTGAGGCAAAAGGTGCGGATTCACGCCGCCCCCAAGATCGACGGCCCCGTGGTACTAACACTGCCGCGCAACATCCAACTACCCTCTGAAAATCGCAAGGTATTCCTTCCTTTGAAGAACGGAATCGGCAGGCGAAAAACCATTCAAGGGTTCGAGAGCGAAAACGAATACGTTTACCCCATGGCGGGGGGAACTCGACAAATGGGGAAGCCGCAATTGCTCGCGATTCCCATGGTGGATGAATATGCGGACGCAACCGATTGGCGCTTGACGCACAGCGCCGACCCGTATTTCTCCTCATATTTTTTCCTCGCGCACGGAGAGAAGACGGGGCGCTTCAACTGCAAGTATCCGGACCAAATGGGAGTAGAAAAGGAGGAACGGGTGGTTTACACCAGCCTGCACCGGGGGGACGAGAAGACGGCGATGCAGGTGTTCTACGCCACGTCTGTGGCCGATGTAAAGCCGGGGCCGGATTGGCTGCACGACGTGGCCATGGTGGATTACGACTACCTCAGCAAAAACGGGCAGGGGTGGTTTCGCGATATCGATGCGCTGGCGGCGCGAATTGCGCCTGCTGACCGCGGCAAAGTCTTTCTCGCCCTGCACGGTTGGTACGACTACGTCGGGCGATACGCCTTCAATTGGCGCAAGGGCGTGTTCGACAAAGAGTGGACGGCGTTCCCCAGTGCCCTCACGCCACGGGTGCAGGCTTTGGCGAGCATGTCCCCGCCCGAAGGCGGAATCGGATGGCCCGCGGATTCCATCAAGGCCTTGCGGCCCGTGCCCATGTCGATTGCGGATATGCATCGGCGAATCCGTTACGCCAAGGACAAGGGGTTTAAGGTCGGGATCTACTATGCCGACGGCACCGATGCCTGCGAAGGCGTGAAGGACATTTATGATCCCAGCAAGGTGCTGCGATGGGGAGGATGGGAAGGTCCGGACACGGAGGGCAGGGCCTACGCCCAGAACCCACTGCACCCGGAGGTGCGCGAGTTTTATCTGCGCTACATCCAGGCCTTGCTGGAGGAATTCGGAAAGGAAGCGGACGGTTTCATCTGGGACGAAACTTTCACGGTCCGCAATGACAATACCCCTTCCGCGATTCCAGGGTATCCGTGCCGCGCCATGATGACCTTGGTCAAGGAAGTGACAGCAAAAGTGGCCGACTTCAGCCCCCAACTTGCGTTCTTTACCTCCGATTGCATCGGCGCGTGGACTGTGTATGACCTGGCCGCGCCCTATTGCCTGATGGCCCACGGCACCTACCAGGACAGCGCGTGCACACCGGCGGGGTGGTCTTACGGCCTATTTCCGAATTACCGCAATGTCCTTTGGTCCTGCAATTGGTCGCCGCTGGCGCGTTTCGAATATAGCCGCTACGCCGTGGAAACGTTTCGCGTTCCGGTCCCCATCTCCAATGGCGTGTTCGGAGAGGACATCGGCTTTGGAGATATGAAGCCCGAGCAACAGAAGAAGATCCTTGAGCTCTTCGACAAATGCAAACGCCAGCGCATGGAAATCGGATGGATTACTGAGGAGCCGGGACAACCCCGATACCAGGGGAGGGAAGTCGAGTTCAAGTGGAGCCTGTGATGGTCGGGCCACCGAGCCATCGGGCCATCGGGTCATTGATTACCGAAATTCGAAAATTGAAACTAGAACCGCGCAAGCTTGGCTCCATTGTTCCTTTGAGCTTTTGTATATGCAAACCGCGGCGTCAGGCGGGCTTGGTAGGGGCGAGCAACTCACGGAGGGCCTCAGCGGTTTGCACGGGCGGATGGCACGCGGAGCCTTCGCATACCAGCGCCACGGGAGCGCCATCGAAGGGCAGTCCCGGCAGCGTGGCGGCAAGGCCTGCGGGCAAGTCTCGGGCTTTCACCACCTCCGGCTCGAAAGCGAAAACGCGTTTGCCGGCGCGCGGGGTTTCGTAAGCCGTGCGGAGAAGATTCGCGGTGCGGTCATCGTCGGCGCGGCCCACCACCACCACGTCCACCGGCGCCCGCAGGTGATGGAGAAGCGCCAGGCCGTAAGTTGCCGCGAACAGCCCGTACTGCCCCCCTTTGCCTGCAAAGAGCGCCAGCGTGGCTTCCGCCTTCTCGCCGAAATCCTCGCGGTCGGCGAGCACGTCCAGGCGATCGAGCACTTGCGCGGCCACCGCATTCGCCGCCGGCGTGGGAGAATCCTGGAAGGGCTTGCGTTGGGTAGTGAGGCTGCCGTGGCGGTCGGCCAGGTCCTGAGCGGTGTCGAAAAATCCTCCCTCTTTCTCATCCCAAAAGCGGCGCACGGTGATTTCCATCAGTTCGAGCGCGCGGTCGAAATAGAGACGTGTTCCGGTAATCTCGTACGCGTCGAGGAGCGCGGCAATAATGGACACCTGGTCTTCGAGCAAGCCCTCGATGCTTGGCGTGCCCTCCACCAAGGTGTGGTACATGCCTTTCTCGTGATCGAAAGCTGTGCTCACCAACAGGTCGAGCGTGGTCAATGCACGGTCGCGCT
>Ga0326727_10005648_pt1 | contig 35420 bp, 31 predicted proteins | sample MB2enrmetagenome_FD_207643 | JGI IMG/M metagenome (GOLD analysis project Ga0326727, IMG submission 207643) | Lab enriched peat soil microbial communities from McLean, Ithaca, NY, United States - MB29MY | ecosystem: Environmental > Terrestrial > Soil > Wetlands > Peat | place: USA: New York...
AAACGCACGAACTGCGGCGTTAAGTGTACATTGGATCCCGACGCCACCACGTATTGCGAGCCCACTTTGGTCAAATACTGCTTCAGGTTCTGGTCGTAGAAAGTCCACAAGAGGCCGTCCGGCGGACGCAGAATGCCATCCACTTCCTCTAGGGTCGCGTCGCGCGGCGACGAGCTGTTGAACGGATACTTGTTGACGATTCCATTGAACGCGTTGCAGAAGTTGCGTCCCGCGCCGTTTAGTTGCGAAGGCCCGATGTTGCCCAGCAGCGCCAGGACGTACATGATCGGGTCTTTCATAAGCTTCTGGGTCATCTGATCCACGTTGCCGCCGGGGTCGGGCTGGAAGTGGTTAGCCACTTGTCCGGTAACCATCAGGGCATTTTGCGCCACGCTCTGAGTCTGGCTGATGGCGGGATCATTAGGCCCACTGGCGTGCGCGGCCGCATCGAGCGATGTTTGCAGATTGAGCAGCGCGCTGATGTACGGATTGTTGGCATCCGAGATGAACTGCGTCATGCAGGTCGCCGGCGGCGTCATGTACTGCAACGGCTGGAACGGCGCCTTGGCATCGTCCGAAGTGACGTTCGTGTTCACCGATCCCAGACAGAATAATTCCAGCAACGGCGACCGGTTGTCCGAGAGCATCCTCAGCTTGTTCGCCGCGTCGGAGAGGCTCGCGTAGCGCACGATGGACGAATTATTCACGTACTGGCGCCATTGGGCGATGAAATCCGAGTGATAGCGCGCGATAAGCAGCGGCACCATCTTGTCGGGATCGATTGCGGCGGCGGCCTGCGGACCCAGCACCCACTCCTCGCCACCCAGATACCGGCTGGCGTGATGAATGGCGTCGTCCATGAAGGCCCAACCATCTTTACTGAACGCTCCGGCGACATCGCGATTGTTGATCACGGTCTCGGCCGAGCCGGCGAACTGCTTATTGAAATTAACCGTGGGATTGCGCCGCGAAGCTTCCGCCAGCATGGCCTGATAGATTCGCTCGAGCGCGGCAAACTGCGCCAGATAATGCCGCGCGCGCGCCACCGCCTGCGTATCTTCGTCAGAGGAATACGGGTTTTCGTAGCGGAGTTCATCGCTGTAGAAATCAAACTGCTGTTGCGACAGCTTCGCCCGATCGGTATCCAGCGGGCGCGCTCCCAGCCAGTGCGTGTAGAGGAACGGCGCCAGGAACTCGCGCGTGCTCTTTTCGTGATGCGACGTGGTGATGAGGTAGGCCTTCAGCGTGTTATATGCGGGCGTGTATTCGTCAGTCGGGCCGGGCGCATCGGGCAGCCGTTGCAGCCAGGACAGCATACCGGCCTGGGTGGTGCCGAACATCAGCGAATGAAAACGGCCAAAATAGAGTCGACGAACCGAAGGATACAGCCTGTTCCCGGTGTAGAGTCCCCAGCGCAGGCTCCACGGAGCGCCATCGCGATGATAGCGGGCCAGCGTTTCCACGGACTCGCGCAGTGTCTCCAGGCGCTGAAGAGAATCGATGGACGGCAGCTCGTCGCCGCTGTAAGGGATCGCCGAGATTCCGCGCGCGGCATCGAGGACGCTGTGCTCCAGCGTCCGGTTGCCAAAATAGGATACCGTGAACGCGGTTGCCGCCAGCAGTCCCAGAACTCCCAGCGCCCCGAACAATGCCCGGCGAGCGAGATCGGTGCTCACATTGCGTCCGCTTGCGCCCAGCGCTGCACGGTCGGCCAGTATCACGTCATTGAAAAGATGTGAAAGGAACAGCCATTGCGGGATGCGTCGGCTTCCCGGCGAGACCTGCGGAGCCTCCGTGGGTTCCAGGCTCTTCATCGAAAAAATGCCGGTTGCTTCGTCGGAGCCCCCACGCCGCTCCTGAGCGTGCATCGCCTGTACGGGCGTATCGCGAACTTCGATGGGCCGTACACCGGAGAAATAGAAGCCGCGCAGGAACGCGCTGGCGCGCAACTGGCTTGGGCGGCACACGTCCACCAGAAATTGGACGAGATTAGCACGCAGCTTGCGAAATTCGCGCGGAAATTCGTAAATTCCGCCGAGTTTCGTGCTGTCGTTCTCGCGCGACAGGAACAACGGCCGCTTGTCGCAGAGCGAAAACTGAAGCGCTGTCAGGGCGTCGGTAAGGCGCCGGGTTTCTTCTTCGGCATAGACGCCCACGCGATTACCCAATACCACCGGCATGGTCGCGCCCAGTACCTGGGTGACTTCGTCATCGGTGAGATTGCGCGCGTATTCGCCGAAGAACGAGATTCGATCCGCGCGCGTGAACAGAACATAGACGGGCAGATTGATGCCTAACAGATTCGCCAGCTCACCCAGCCGCGCGTTGAGGTTCCGCGCCACCACGGTCATCGTTTCGCGCGCGCCCGGTTTCAGGAAGGATTCCACGTCCACGCACAGCAGGATCGCGCGCGGTGGCTGCTGCTTGCGAAGAACAAGAGAGCGGAAGCTGAATCGCTTCGACCGGAGGTGTTTTACCAGATTGGCCCAGCGCGGCGGGTCGCCCACCAGCCGGCCACCGGCTTCCAAAAACGCGGTCTGCCGCGCGAACCACACATTAGTGGCGCGCGTGGGGACAACCAGCCCTTCCTGCCACACCTGCCCGCTCAGCAATTCGGCTTCGATGCCGCAATGGATCAGCGTGCTGGTCTTGGCGCTGGACGGCTGTCCGGCCAGAAACACCACAGGCAATCGGGGCAGGCGCGCATCGCGTCCGAGGACCGAAGTAGTCAGCCGGTGCTCGGCTTCCTTCAACAGAAAATCAATATCGTCACTACCCGGCGCCGGCGCCGCTGCCGCACCGGCCGCTCCTGCTGCCGCGCCCGCTGCTTGCGCCTGTTTACCTGCCTGACGCTTCCGCTGAATCCAGAAAACCAGGCCATACGCCAACATGCCCAGCGACATGAGCACGGTGCGCATAATCATCGCCGCGTTGCCCTGCAAGTGGAACATGTCCACCAGGAACCAACTCAGGGCCATGTAGGCGACCAGCCAGCCCGTCGAAAGCAGAATGTAGCCGATATTCATCGCGAATCAGAACCTCGGCAGTTGTGCGGCCAGCGTGCTCAGGTCCGACACGCCCGATCCCAGCAGGATCGAATAGAAGATGAACAGGACGACGGCCAGCCCCGCGCAGCCCATCGCCGTGAATGCCAGCCGTTGCGCCCACGTGTCCGTCAATGAGATGTTCACGGCTCGCCCGCCAATCTCCCAGGCAGGGGAAAGATCGGGCCTGGTTTTTCGTATGCGCCGCATTTTATCGTCGATTGCGCCCATAATGGCGCGCAGCTCGCCCTTTCCGGCAACACTGTAGCGTCCCAGAAATCCGAGCAGCAGGCAGAGGTAGTAGACCTCCAGCAAGTCCGCGGTTTCCGGCGTGTCTCTGCGTCCGAGGATTTTCTGCAAATGCTGGAAAAATGTCTCGCCGGCCACATGCTGGCCGAATAATTCCTCCTGCATGGGACGCCGCACCCAATCCTGAAAAACGGGATTGCGCAGGTTCAGAACGGTCTCATCCAAAAACGCCACGACCGCGAAAATGCCGAGGCGGATATCTTCGTCCGTATACCCGAGCGCCTTCCCTTCGCGTTCGGCCGCCTTCAGCGCGCTGCGGATCTGATTCCGAAACACCTCCGCGTCATTCACCATCTGCCGGTTGGAGCGCAATCGAACGGTAACCGTGAACACCTCCTGCAGCACCAGCGCGAGATTGACGTTGCGCGGCGCGGGGGGCGGGGCAGCGCTCGTCCCAGTTGGAGGCGGATACGCGCCAGGCTGGGGCGGAAAGCTGCCGGGCGGTGGATAGGGCGTGGATGACATGATCTGGGCTCCTACTCGAGGACAACCATCAATTCCACCTCAGGTTCGGGCAACTCCCCGGGCACGTACAGAGCCAGTTGGCGCGTGGTCACCATGTGCTCCCAGCACGGGCCTGCTTTGTCGATAGCAAAGTACTGTGTCTCCAGTCGCGGCGAAACCGCGGGCGGGGGCACCGGCATGTGGCTCAGCCTCAGCCCCGGTAACGCGCGGCTGACGAGCTTGGGCAAAAACTCGCGCGAACAGATCTTTACCAGCCTTGGCGTGCTTTCGATCAGCTCCGCTTCGCCAATGCGCTTCGTGCCGATTGCGAAAATCCAGCGCGAGCGGCTCAGCACGCGCTGATCGGTGATCTCTCCATTCCAGAAATACCGCGCCGCCACGGTCAGCGGAATCGGCACGCAATTGCTCGGCACAACCAACTCCAGATGCGTGCGGATGTGATATTCCAACTGCTCCATGCACTCGGCCAGACGGTCGTGCTGGTACTCCGGAAGCGAGGATGGATGCGAATCGAGCCCGAACGTGCAGAGTGCGCCCGCTAGCCGCGAAAGCTCCACGAACACTTCCTCCGGATGCGGCCGCTTAGCGAAACAGAGGTGGCGCAACGGGCCGATGCTCGAATTCACACAGTGCAGGAACCATGCGTTGCTGATGCCCTGCGCGGAAAACCCGGAAGTCGTACCCGCGGCCAGCTCCTTCGGCTTGATCACTGTGCGCGCCTTCTCTTCCAGCATTTCCACAATGCGGCGCAGCAGAAGCATCAGCCGCTCGCTCGCGCTGATTCTCAGGCACGGCGGAATGAAGGATTGATCGAGAATGAAGTTGCCAGCGCCGTCGCGGCGCACTCGCCCCACCGGCAGCTTGACCATATGCTCGTCCACTTCGGTGTCGAGTTTGAGTTCGAGATTTTTGCGGCCCACCATCACTGGCTTCTCGTCGATGCCGGTATTCTCGTCGGGACGAACCGATGCCTCGGCGACGTAGCGAACGCCGGGCCCTATCTCATCCGGCGTCAGAGCGCAGATGGCGCCGCGTTCCGAGCGCGCCGGTACGCACAGCAGAACATCCACGCTGTCGCGCATCGGCGGGAACAACTCGGCCATACGCCTCGGCTGCGGCAGCGGTTCGCATTCGGGCATGTGAAAAGTGAGGCCGTCGGGAAAAATGCCGCGCGCGTGAATCAACGAGAGCGTGCCGTTACGCAACGCCTCCGCATCGAACTGGCAGCCAATCAGCCCATAGTCGCCGAACCAGAGACTCGAGGTGGTGAAGTGGATGACGTCTTCGAAGTAACGGCTCTGGAGCTGGAAGTGATGCGGTCCCAGATGCATGCCTTCGGACCACACCACTCGCGACAGCGTCTTCATGCTTCAGGTTTCCTCCGCCCACGCGGGCGTTGTCCGGGCCGGGCTCCTATCCGTTTTAGCGCACAATTGGATGCGCCGGGGGCTCTCAGCCTGCCGGGAACGCATTGCATGTGCGAATATAATAACACTGGCTGCGACGGAATGAGCTTCTATCGCAAGTACGAACTGGAACGGCTCGTACAAAAGACCGAGCCCAAGACGTTTCGAGCCCACGAGGTGTCCGGTGGACGGGCAGTGTACCTGCACATGCTTGGCGTCCTCGACGCCGCGGCTCGTGCCGGTCTGCTGCAGCGAGTCCACGCGCTCATGGCGGCGGGCAACCCGGCCATCCTCGACATCGACGACAGCGAATTCGCTCCCTACGTGGTGACCGGCGTCATCGAGCATTTCGACGGGCTGCCGGCGTGGCTGGATAATCTGCCAATGACGCCAGGGCAAGCTTCTCCGGCTCCTGCGGCAAGGCCGCCAGCAGCACCGATGCCCCCTGCCAGCGCCTCCGCGCCGCCCACCGAAACATTTCACCAGCGGCTAGGACCAGCACCACCGCGAGCACCGGCCCCTCCGGTTGCCCGGTCGGCTCCGCCCCCTGCTCCGGTGCCCCAGGCCGCTTCGCCGATGCCATCGGCTTCCGAGCCAGGCGAGTTCACGCGAATGTTCGCCGGTACCGGGGCGAATCCGGCAGGGGCGCCAGCAGCGCCACCAGCTCAAGCTGCGGCGTCTCCCCGGCCGCCGACGCCACGGCCCGCCATGCCGCCAGCCGCTGCATCGGGTGCAAGCGAGTTCTCGAAATTGTTCGGTCCTGGCCCGCTGGACTCGCCGCCGCCAACTGCGGAAGAGCCCGGCGAGTTTTCCCGCATATTCGGTGCGCCGCCTGCGATGCCGTCCGATAATCCTGCCGGATTCGCGCCGCCTCCGGTGGCCAGGCCGCGCGAGCCGGAAGCACCCTTGCCGTGGGAACCGCGGCCTGCCGCACCGGCTCAGCCGCCTCCATTGCCTCCACCCGCGGCAGCTCCGCAAATAGTTCCACAGGCCCCACCGCAGATGGCGGCTCAATCTTCGTCAGTGGCTGCTTCGCAGCGGCCTCGCGTGGAAACTCCCGACACGCAGCGCATGCAGGCAATTGCTTCGCCGCCCGCCCCGCCCAGAGCGCCGGCTGCGCCCTCGCCGGATCTCGAGCAGTCCGCCTCAATGTGGAATGCGCCCGCGCCGCTGCCGTCGCAACAGAACCGTCCCGGCAAAAGCGGGCCCGGCGAGTTCACTCGCTTCTTCGATTCGCCGATGGCCTCCAGTGCGTTGCCCATTGAAGAGATCGAGCAGGGGCGTATGCCCGAAGCGAGAGCCTCCGGAGATAAGCCGTTCGAAGGTCCAGGCGAGTTTACGCGATGGTTTGGAAGATCCAGTGGGCCGGCTGATCAAGCAGGATCGTCACCGGCGCCCCCTCCCCAGGCGCCCGTGCAGCAACACAACACCTTCCTTGGCAGAGCGACCGGCCTGTTTGAAATACCACATATCCCTGGTCCTTCCGCCAATCCGGCAGCGCCAAAGGGGCCCAGCGAATACACGGGAATCATGGCGGCGCCTCGCATTGACGAACCGGTAGCTTACGTGCCAGGCGCCAAGCAAGGGCGCGGGCCGCTGATTTTCGTCATCGTAGCCATCGCGGTGGTGGTGATCGCCCTGGTGGTCACCATCATCGTGACTATGCACTAAGCTAATACCACTCCGTCACCGTCGCAGCTCGTCAGTACTACTGTTATAGCGCCGCGTCGCCCCGGTCCTCATTGCGGATGCGAATCGCGTCGGCGCACTCGGAGATGAAGATTTTCCCATCGCCGATGCGACCGGTTCTGGCCGCCTCGCCGACCACCCGGGCGACCTCGTCCATCCGCGCGTCGGTCACCACCAGCTCGATTTTGATCTTGGGCAGGAAGTCCACCTCGTATTCCTGGCCTCGATAAATCTCTTTGTGTCCTTTCTGGCGGCCATGCCCGCGCACTTCGGAAATAGTCATTCCATCCACGCCGATCCCCAGCAGGGCGTCTTTCACGTCGTCCAGTTTGTGCGGCTGGACTACGGCTTCGATCTTTTTCATTGCGCCTGAGTCATCATCCACCAATTCCAGGTGGGTCCCAAGCGAAACATTTGGATCAACTTGATCCAATTTTTTGATTGGATTGTGACATAAGGAAATCGTAAGATTCTCGAAAGCCCCGTCACGCTTCCATTACATTTCCGAGGAGAAGAGCATGGTGTATTCCAAAGCTAGAAGTGTGTCCCTATGCGCGCTGTTTCTGGCTGGCGCTTCGATTCAGGTCTGGGGCCAGGCGGCTCCGGCCAGTTCCGACAGCACTCAGGCTCCCGCGGCCGCTCCGGCGCAAAACCCCCCGGCTTCGACAACTGCCCAGGCTCCACCGGCTGCGCCAGCCCCCGCTCCGGCTCCCGCTCCCACGTGGTCGATCGGTCCGATTGACTTCAGCGGTCTCGTGGATATCTACTACAGCCAGAATTTCAACAGTCCGGCAACGCGGACCAATCAGCTTTACAATTTTGACGTCCAGTCCGAACAGTTCAGCCTCAACATGGCCAAACTGAGCATGTCGCATGCGCCTGATCCAATCGGATTCCAGGTCGACTTCGGCTTTGGCAAGGCTTTCGACCTCGTCCATGCCGGCGAGAGCGAGCCGAATATTTTTCAGTACCTGGAGCAGGCTTACGTCAGCTTCAAGCCGGCCAAAGCGAAAGGACTTGAGGTCGACTTCGGCGAGTTCGTGACCTCGGCCGGCGCGGAGGTGATCGAATCGAACGGCAACTGGAACTACTCGCGTTCGTTACTGTTTTCATGGGCAATCCCCTACTACCACTTCGGGATCCGCACCTCGTTCCCGCTGGGCAAGCGCTTCACCGGCGGCGTCCAGGTGGTCAACGGATGGAACAATATCGAGGACAACAACAGCGGCAAGACAGTCGGCGTGAACGGCACCGTTACGTACGCCAAGTGGAATTGGGCCAACAATTACTACGTCGGTCCGGAGCACCCCAATACCAACAAGGGCTTCCGAAATCTCTATGACAGCGTATTGAACCTGACGCCTCCCGGGAAAGCGAACGCCTACCTGAACTACGACTTTGGCCGCGACAAGAACCTTGGGCCGGGCGCTATGACCTGGTGGGGTATTGCCGGCGCCCTGCACATCCAGGCGACCAGCAAGATCGCATTTACCCCGCGCGTCGAGTATTACAACGACCATGACGGCTTCACCACCGGTGTTCCCCAGCATCTGAAGGAAGTAACGGTGACCGGCGAGTACAAGTGGACCGAAGGAGTTCTATCCAGACTGGAATATAGGGACGACTTTTCGGATCAGCCATTCTTCGAGGCTGGCAACATTCCGAGTTCGAGCAAGAGCCAGCAAACCCTCACCATCGCTCTGGTCGGCTTCTTCGGGCCGAAGAGGTGATCGGCTGCACCGCCGGGGCATAAAAATTGTTTACGAGCACCCACGAAATCTTTTGCTTCACCGAGACTTGCATTTGGTGTATTCTCGGTTGCTAAGCACGGTTTTTCCATCCAGTCGGGGTTTGACCCGGTCAGTCATTCCCAAGCGCTCCAGGACCCGTCTTCTTGGACCCGGATTCTCACCAAGTACAGGAGGAAGGTAATCAAATGGCTGACAACACCGAGATGAAACCCACTCTGGGTTTAACCGGCCTCACTATGAACGCCATGGCGCTGATTGCTCCCGGAGCGTTTCTCTGGCTGACTTTCGCTGCGCAGGCAGGAACCGGCTCGACCGGGCCGTCGATGTGGATCGGCATTGTCCTCGCCCTGTTGTTATGTCTGGCTACTGCGGTGTGCTACGCGGAGATGGCCAAGCTCTATCCGGGCACGGGCAGTTCTTATTACTTCGCAGAACAATCGTTCCTCAACCACGAGAAGGCGTGGCCCTATGCGCGGCTCGCCAAGTTCATCATCGGGTGGGGCTCGCACTTGTACTACTGGATCTATCCGGGCGTGATGGTGGGCGTGATGGGAATTCTGTGCGGATTCCTGGCGGGCACCCTGTGGCCCAGTTTCATGAACGCCACGAACCCGGGCCCGGCGTTCATGGCGGTGATCGCCATCGTGTTCGCGTTCGCGGTGGCCTACATTGCCCACAGGGGCGTGAACGGATCGACGTCGGTCAACATTGCCATCAACGTAATCCAGATCAGCGCGCTGGTGGTGTTCTCGGTGATGGCGCTGGGGTATCGCGCGAACCACCCGCCGGGAAGCGTGGCCTGGCAGTTCGATTCCAGCTCCGGCGAGGCCTACAATTACGAGTTCAAAACGACCAAGACGGTGGTCAATGGTACGGCGGCGGACACTATCGTGCGCGACGCGGGCGGCGTGCCGCAGCCGCAGCTCGATGCCGCCGGCAAGCCGGTGCCTTATCACATCAGCTATCCGTACGCGGACGACAAGGGGAACTTTGTCAGCCATCCCACCGCGGGTTCGGTCGTGGGAATTCACAACTTAAGCTGGGTGTTCATTCAGGCGACGGTGGCGATCCTGATTCTGGTGGGATTTGAATCGGTGACGTCGATGGGCGGTGAGGCGAAGAACGCCAAACGGGACGTGCCCATCGCGGTGATTGTCTCGCTGCTGGTGCAGGGGGCCTTCTGTTATCTCTTCGAGTACTTCGCGGCGAACTATCTCCTGAACAGCGGTTATCCCTTTGCCACCGCACAGGGCTCGTCGGCTCCCATCGGCGACATGATGGTGCTGGTGGGCGATGCGCTGCTCGGGCCAGGGAACGGCCGGACCTTCATGTTGATTGAAGCATTTACGGTGTTCCTGGCGCTGATCGGCACCACGCTCTCGTGCATCAACACGGGCGCCCGCGTGACCTACGCCATGGGCAAGGACGAGGAACTGCCGGATCACTTCGGCGCGCTGCACGGGCGGAACCTCACGCCGCACCGCGCCATCTGGACGCTGGCGACGATTTCGGCTGTTATCGGCGTGGTCACCGTGATCATGGTATTCGGCGATGCCGCCGCTCCGGCCGACGATGCTATCAAAGCCCTTCCCCATGGCTTCTGGTCGAGTTTCGGCTACACCACGCACGACAAAATGGCGGCACTGCCAAACAGCTTTCTGACCACCACGCTGGCCTCCAACTTCGGCACGTTCCTGCTCTACGCGCTGAGCTGCTTCACCTGCATGGTGGCGTACCATGGACATCCGAAGTTCAACGCGTTGAAGCACCTGCTGATTCCAGTCTTCGGACTGCTGGCCAACCTGGCCTGCATGGCGTTCTATCTGATTGGTCCGTTCATCGGGATAGGCACCAAGATGGAGCCGCTGCTGGCGCTCGGCATCGCGGCGTGTTGGGCCATCTACGGCGGAATCTACTTCATCCGAGCGGGCAAGCAGAAAGGGAGGACCACCATGGTGCGGGATCGCGCAGCGGCCCGGACTGTCTAGTCCGCGACCGCTTTATCTTTAGCCGCGCAACAGCGGGCATGCATGAGGAGGTGCCGGCCGGTCTGATCCGGTCCGCACATTTTTGTCAGGGTGAGGCGTCATGTTCGGAGCAGCCAGGTCCGTCCCGGATGGCGCCAGCAGCGTTGCTGGTCTGGAGCGCCCGCCCCGGGGTTCTATGCTCGAGGTCGAGTTCGCGCAGATTACCGACTGCGGGAGAGTGCGCGACCATAACGAAGACTATGTGGGCTATGTTGAGCCCGCGAACGCCGGCGACGCGCGCACGCGCGGCTGGTTGTTCGCACTGGCGGATGGCGTAGGTGGGAGCGAAGCCGGCGAGGTTGCCTCGCACGGTGCGGTAGAGACATTGCTCGCCGGATTCCGTGCCGCTCCGGCGGGCGAGCAGCACGCGCCGCTGGTCCGCCGCCTGGTTCAGGCAGCCAATGAACACGTCTATTCGAAAGGCCGGGCCGCAGGACCGGGCGGCGTGTCCATGGCCACCACCCTCGTGGTCTGCGCTCTGCGGTTTGACCGGGTGACCGTCGCGCACGTGGGCGATTCGCGTTGCTACCTTCTGCGCGGCAATGAAGCGACGCTGCTGACGCGCGACCACACCGTGGTGAACGAGCAGGTCCGGCTCGGATTGCTCACGGCTAAGGAGGCGGCCGAATCCAGCACGAAGAATGTGCTCACGCGATCGCTGGGGGTGGACCTGATCGCAAACGTGGAGATCAGCGAGAATCAGATACTGCCTGGCGATGTTCTGCTGCTCTGCTCCGACGGCTTGCATGGGTCGGTGGAAGGTGCGGACATGGCCGCGGCGGTGCGGCGCTTGCCCAAGCTGGATGACGCGGCCAAAGTTCTGGTGGCACTTGCTAATGAACGCGACGGCGGGGATAATATCAGCATTCAGCTCATTCGCGTGAAGAGTGTGGAACGCGTCGGCATGTACCGCGGCAGGCCCTACAAGCTGCCCGGCTGACGGGACTCGCGCCGGAATCCACGCCACTCATGACCTCACTCCATCCCGGCGATACCCTCGACAATTACCGCATCGATAGTCTGGTGGCCCGCAGCGGCATGGCCTCGATCTTTCGCGGAGTCGACATCGATACAGGTGCACCGGTTGCGATCAAAGTCCCGCATCCCGAGATGGAGTGCGATCCGGTACTGTTTGACCGCTTCCAGCGCGAACAGGACATCGGCGCGACGCTCGACCATCCGCACGTGATGAAGGTGTTTCCAGCCGACGGCCACAGCCGCGTCTATATGGTGATGGAGTGGGTGGAAGGCCGCCTGCTGCGCAGGATTCTGATCGAACAAAAGAAGCTGCCGCCCGAGCGGGCCGTGCATATGGCGGTCGGCATTGCCGAAGCGCTCGACTACATCCATACCCACGGCGTCGTTCACCGCGATCTCAAACCGGAGAACATCATGGTGGATTCCGAAGATCGCATCAAGCTGATCGACTTCGGCATCGCCGGCAAGGAAGGCTCGCGCCGGCTGACGTTCGCGCGCCTGTCGCAGGTGATGGGCACGCCCGATTACATTTCGCCCGAACAGGTGAAGGGCAAGCGGGGCGACGGCCGGAGCGACATCTACGCGCTCGGTGTGATGCTGTATGAAATGCTCACCGGCCAGGTGCCTTTCCGAGGACCCAACGCATTCGCCATCATGAACGACCGGCTGCTGAACAACCCGGTCCCGCCGCGCGAACTGGACCCTTCCATCACACCGCAGCTTCAGGAGATCATCTATCGCGCGCTCGAGCGCGATCCACGCAACCGCTACGCCAGCGCGAAGGAACTCGCCTGGGATCTACAGCACCAGGATCAGGTGGGAGTGTCCGAGCGGACCGAGCTGCACGACTGGAAACAGCGTAAGTCGCCGCTGCTGCGCCGCATCCTGTTCTACATCGCCATGGCGCTGATCCCCGTCGTCATCTTCGGCCTGCTCATCTGGGTGGCGAAGCGGGCGTGAAGGCGGTCAGAACAGCTGGACGTTTGCGCGGTGACCTTTTGCCGAGCCTATCGCCCGATCGCAGGTGACTAATGGCGCATCCAGCGCCTCGGCAAGAGCGACATAGGCGGCATCGTAAGCGGTGAGATTGTGCCGAAGCTCCCATATGCGGGGCAACAGAACATCATGAGGAAAGCGCTCCAAAGGGATGTTCATGTAGTCCTCGAACGCCTGCCGCGCGCGTGCCGGACTCAGGGCCTTCGCGATGCTGTAGCGCCGCAGCACCTGCATGACCTCCACGTCGATGAGATGTGGGGCGTGCAGCACTTCGCCTGGCGCGAATACTCGGCTTCCGATCTCCGGCGCCGCCGGAGAGTTGAGCAGGACCTCCAGCATGGCTGACGCGTCCACAACCATCACCGGCGGTTACGCTCCTGTCTCAGAATCTCAGCGGGTGAGATGTGAACTCTAACGGTTGTCCGCGACGCCATACGCTCGGCCATTTCCTGGATGGTAGGGCGTTCGGCCGTTCGTCTGATTTCCCGAAGCAGGTAGTCGGAAAGCGAAAGGCTCTCAAGAGCCGCACGGGACTTCAATCTTCGATGCAGTTCATCCGGGACATTCCGGACCTGGATCATCTTGGGCATGCTTTCAGCATAGTTACATGTGCTGCACATGTCAATTCAGGAGCTGATCTCGATCGGTTGCAGAGGCGGCAGATATCCAACCCAGATGAACGAAGTCCTGCGCCAGGAGATGAAGTCGCGGCTCAAGCGCCGCTGATGTTGACGGAGCGGATGACGCAGCGCTTCGTGTCTACCGCTGCCCGAACTCGTCCCGGTGCGTCACGAAATCCGGATATGCGCCCGCGCCCAGTTCGAACAGGTCCATGCCCTGGCGCTCGCCTTCGGCCGCCACGCGGTATGGAATCAGGCGGTTCAGCAGCCGGTTCAAACCGTAGGTCAGCGGCAGCACAAAGCCCAGCAGCGTAGCCACGCCGATCACCTGCGCCAGCCACTGCTGGCCATCGCCGAGGCCCGGCGGGAAATGTCCGAACATCCCCAGGGCGATCAAGCCCCAGATGCCGCCGATCGCGTGCACGGAGATCGCACCCGCCGGGTCGTCCACCGATAAGCGCAACTCCAACAACTCCACGGCGAAGATCACCAGTGCGCCCGCAATCACTCCGGTGACCGCGGCGGCCACGGGCGTGAGGAACGCGCAGCCGGCGCTCGATGCCACCAGTCCGCCAACCCATCCATTGGCGCTGAGCGAGGCGTCCGGTTTGCCGAAGCGCAGGCGCGTGATTGCTGCTATCGCCAATGTCCCTGCCGCGGCAGCCAGCGTCGTGTTCACGCCGATCAGCACCACACGGCCTGGCTCCACGCCCGCGAACAGCAGCGCCCCAGCGGCATTCAGGGCGATCCATCCAACCCACGCCAGCAGGCATCCGAAAAGCACGAAGACCGCGTTGTGACCGGGAATCGCCGTGGGCATCCCATGCAGCGCATAGCGGCCGCGGCGTGGTCCCAGAATCCAGGCGATGCTGAGCGCGGTGAGGCCGCCGGTCACGTGGATAACGCCGGCTCCCCCGGTGTCCACAAAGCCGCGCCCGAGGCCGTAGTTGACGCCCAGTTGCGCCAGCCATCCCCCCGCCCAGGCCCAGTGCGCGAACAACGGCCATGTCCAGCCGGCCAGCACCGCCGCCGATGCGCAACTCGCCCCGAGCCTCCATCGTTCCGCCCCGGCGCCCAGCGGAATGAGAGCGGCCACGCCAACGCTGAGCATCTCGAACAGCACCACCAGCGATGTTGGCGACCCATTCAGCGCGACGCCGCGCAGAAACAGCGGTCCGGCGGCAATCCAGTCCCATGGCCTGCCCGCAATCCATACCGCGTGGGCCGGTCCGCCGCTGTAGCCTGCCACCGCGAAGCCGCACACGAAATACATGCCCGCCGCAATGGCCACGGCACACAGTGCCGCCATCATGGAGTGCGCCGCGCTGCGCGAACGTATCAGGCCGGAGTTGATCAGCGCGAGACCGGCGATTGCGAACGGCGAGAGAAGGATGAACAGAATGCAAAGCGCCGTGGCGGCTTCGGTCATCCGCAGTCTCTCTCCGGGTGCGGGATCAAATGAGTGCGGACGATCAGCCCCAGTCCAAGCAGTTCGACAGCGACGCCTGCCAGCACGAACGCCGCCCGCGGCGGCGGGGAAGCGAGCAGGACTACCGCGGAAAGCACCAGTCCCCACCCGGCCAGCAGGAGCAGAAATCCCGCGAGCTTCATGTCATCGGGCCCCTGTTGTCACAGTCGTAACACGTAAAATAACACAGTCCCGCCGCGATTCGAGGTTTTCGTAGTGCCGCCCCGCGTAGGCCGGACCGTAAGAACTTCTTATCGATCCGATAGAAAACTTTGACTTCCGGGCTGCGCTCCCGGCTAGTACGCTGATTGCTTACAATACAATAGGTTCGGAATCCCATGATGGAGGGCCAAGTTGGCTAAAACAGCGACACCTCAGGACGTTTTGAAACTCGTGAAAGATCAGGGAGTCGAGCAGCTCGATCTGCGCTTTACCGACATCCCCGGCATTCAGCACCACGTCACCTATCCAATCGGCGAATTGGAGGAAAGCTCGTTCGAAGATGGCTTTGGCATGGACGGATCGAGCATCCGCGGCTGGGCGGCGATCAACGAAAGCGACATGCTTCTGGTGCCCGATCCGGTGACCGCGTTCATCGATCCGTTTGCCGAATGCAAGACGCTGGTGATGATCGGCGACGCTATCGATCCGATCACTCGTCAACGCTACATTCGCGATCCCCGTTCAATCGCCAGGAAAGCCGAAGCATATTTGAAGAATTCCGGTGTTGGCGACACGGCATATTTTGGCGCGGAAGCCGAATTTTTCATTTTCGACAACGTTCGTTTCGATCAGAACCAGCATTCTGGCTATTATTTCATTGACGCCGAAGAGGGCCGCTGGAACTCCGGCCGTGAAGGCGCGAACCTCGGCTACCGCCCGCGCTACAAGGAAGGCTACTTCCCGGTGCCACCCACCGATCATTACCAGGCGCTGCGCTCGCAGATGGTCAAGACCATGATCCAGTGCGGGCTGCATATCGAGTGCCATCACCATGAAGTAGCCACCGGCGGACAGGCGGAAATCGACCAGCGCTTCGACACGCTGGTGAAATCGGCCGACAACATGATGACCTACAAGTACGTCATCCGCAACACGGCGTACAACGCGGGCAAGAGCGTCACCTTCATGCCCAAGCCGTTGTTTGCCGACAACGGCAGCGGCATGCACACGCACCAGAGTATCTGGAAGGGCGGCAAGCCACTGTTTGCCGGCGACGGCTATGCGGGCTTCAGCGAACTCGGCCTGCACTACATCGGCGGCCTGTTGAAGCACGCGCGCGCACTGTCGGCTATCATCGCCCCCACCACCAACAGCTACAAGCGCCTGGTGCCCGGCTACGAAGCGCCGGTGAATCTGGCGTACTCGCGCCGCAACCGGTCCGCCGCCTGCCGCATCCCCATGTACTCGGCCAGCCCCAAGGCCAAGCGCGTGGAATTCCGTCCGCCCGATCCGGCCTGCAATCCCTATCTGTCGTTCGCGGCGATGCTGCTGGCGGGCCTCGACGGCGTGGCCAACAAGATCCATCCGGGCGAGCCGCTGGACAAGGACATCTACGATCTCTCGCCCGAGGAGCTGAAGAACGTTCCTTCGATGCCGGCTTCACTTGAGGAAGCCCTCGACTGCCTCGAAGAGGATCACGAATTCCTGCTCAAGGGCGACGTGTTCAGCGAAGAGCTTATCGAGACCTTCATCGACTACAAGCGCAAGAACGAAGCCGACGCCATTCGTCTGCGGCCGCATCCGTACGAATTTGCGCTGTATTACGACATTTAAGCTCTATCGTGGGGCAGGCCCGTGGCCTGCGGCGGGCTCCCAACCCGCGCACTCATCATCAGGAGGAACCGCTCGTCGCCTTCGAGGAAATCGTACGAAGGAAGGCGCGCCGGTTCCTCCCAAACCATTTGTTCGAAGATCCGGTTTTCGGACTCGCCCGAGAAGTCGGTCACTTCATAGAAGATCAGCAGTATCGGCGGACGCGACGGATATTGGTATTCGTATCGCGTTATTTCCTTGCCTACTCGCGCCTCCACACCCAGCTCTTCGCGCAGCTCTCTCGCCAAGGCATTCGGCGGCGTTTCCTGCTCCTCCACTTTGCCGCCGGGGAACTCCCACTTGAGTTCATGCCGGCCTCCGCGTTTCCGCTGGCAAATCAGAATGCGGCCGTCGCGCCGGATCACGCCCGCGACCACCATCACAATCCGCGGGAGCGCCGCAAAGAACGCCGCGATCAGCAAGGCCATCAACGGATCGGTGATCTCGGAAATGTGCGGAGGGATGTAACGCTGAGTGATCTCGATGGCCATCAGAACCGATGCCGCGACCGCGCCGGCCGCTATCCACCCAAGGCGCAGCCGCCGCAACACCCACACTGCGGCGCCATACCAGAAGAGTTTGGCCATGAGAATCCGTATCGCGTCTTCGCGATTCTCGAAAATGAACGCTTCGAATGGTCGCCAGTTGAATGGCGCCGGCGTGGACACGAAGTGGAATGGCGCGAGCCCGCGATAGAGCAGTGCGAGATAACACATAACCGCGATGATCCCTCGCCAGCGAAAGCTTCGCCCGGGCATCGCTGCGCTCAACGCAACCAACCACCCGTCCATTTCGACGGGCCAGGAAAAAGCACCGAAGAACACCAGGTGCGCCGCCCAGCACGCCAGCAGGTACAACTCGGGCGACGGTCGCATCGGAATGAACGCGGCCAGCAACATTCCGATGGCAGCGCCACCCGTATTCGCCAGTACATCGGATAACTCGGATGATCGAGCGGGTTCGAACGCCTGCACCAGCTCGATGCCGAACGACAGGACCAGGCCCAGCAGGATCGGCAACACGAACCGCATCCGGCGCAATGCGGGAAACGCCCAATACGCGCACGCTCCAAGCGGAACGTACACAAGGATATTCAGAATCACGTCGGCGGAGTCGAATGTGTCAGGCCATGCCAGCACTTCTCCCGGAGGCGCGCGCACGAACTGCCACGGGTACAGCGACCCGTAGAGAATCAGCAGAATGACTCCGATCAGAATCCGCCGCATGGAACGATACTATAGTGGAGCACGTGTTCAGCGAGACCTTCCTCGATCATTTTCAAAACCCGCGCAACGTGGGCGAGTTGCCATCGCCGCCAGCCATCTTTGCCAGCGTGGAGAACCCGGTTTGCGGCGATACTCTGGTGCTTTACGCCCGCGTTGACGACGGCTGCATCGCTGACGTCCGTTACCAGGCACGGGGATGTTCGGCGTCGCTCGCCACCGCTTCGGCCTTCACCGAGCTTCTGCTGGGAAGAACTCGCGCCGAAGTGAAAGCCATGAAAGCGGCCGATGCGGAAGCCGCCATTGGAGGTTTGCCCGCGGAATCGAAGCATGCCGCGGCATTGTGCGCGCAAGCCGCAAAGGTGCTTGTGCTCGGTTGGGAGCCATCATGAGCGAACTTGCCGCGCACTTTCAAATGCTCGCGCGATACAACCGCATCGCCAACGAGCGGCTCTTCGAACAATGCGCCCAGTTGGACGATGCCGAGTACCGAAAGAACCGCCAGGTATCCTTCGGCAGCATCCACGCGCTGCTGAATCATATTCTGCTGGGCGATCGAATCTGGATGGCGAGATTCGAGGGCGGTGGCGCAACCACCCCGCCGCTGCGCGAGATTCTGTTCGACGAATTTCCCCGCCTTCGATCAGCCAGACGCGAACAGGACACTCGCATCGAAGCCTTCTTCGCCGGCCCTCCCGATGGGTTTCTCGAAAGGTCACTGCGCTACACGAACAGCCGTGGAGTCGAGTACACCGAGAAGACTTCCGTCGCCGTCAGCCACTTTTTCAATCACCAGACGCATCATCGCGGACAGGTTCACGTAATGCTGAGCCAGACGCCAGTCGCGCCGCCGTCTCTCGATTTACACCGCATCATCAATCCGTAGCGTGCTACGCTTCGCTGCATGGGCGACCCTTTCCTGCAGGCCGCGATTGACGAGGCGAAGGCCGGATTTGCGGATCGCGACGGCATTCCCATCGGCTCGGTGCTTGTGGTTGATGGTGCCATCGTGGGGCGCGGGCACAACAAGCGCGTCCAGCAGGGAAACCCGATTCTGCACGCCGAGATGGATTGTCTGGCCAACGCGGGCCGCTTGCGAGCCAGCGATTACCGCCGCGCCACGCTGTACACGACCCTCTCGCCCTGCGACATGTGCTCTGGAGCGATCCTGTTGTACAAGATCTCGAAGGTGATTATCGGCGAGAATCGCACGTTTCGCGGACCTGAAGAGTATCTGCGGACCCGGGGCGTCGAACTGGAGATTGTCGATGACGGAGAATGCTATCGGCTGATGCAGGATTTCATCGCGCGCCGTCCCGAGTTGTGGAACGAAGATATCGGCCTGTAGCAGCCGCCTGCACGTTCAGCCGTTATAGCACTGCAAACACGCTGTCTGGAACTTCGCCATCTCGTCGCGCGTGCCGACGGTGACGCGCACCCACGTGGGCCACGACGGCCAGACGCGCCCGATATAAATCTTCTGCTTCGTCATGTCGGTGTAGAAATCCTTGCCTGGCCGTTTCACGTTCATCATGAACATGTTGGCTTCCGAGGGAATGTATTCGATTTTGTTCTTATCCAGAAACTCGAACGTGTCCTCACGGATGGCCGCGATGGCTGCGCGCCGTTCCGGAATGACGTTCTTCGCGCGAAGGCTGGCCGTGGCTCCCACCATTCCGGTGATCGGAAGCGGGCTGGCGGCATACATGCTCAGCTTCTGCAGCAGATCGGGCCGGCCCAGAGCTGCACCCGCCCGCAGTCCCGCCATGCCGTAAATCTTTGAAAATGTCCGCAGAATGATCAGGTCCTTGTCGGCGGCCACGAGATAAGGACTCATCACCGCCGATTTCGAGAGGTGAATGTAGGCCTCGTCGATCATCACCACGGTGCCCGCCGGCTTGTTGTTCACCAGCCACTCGAGGTCCGCTTTGGGCGTTACGGTGCCGGTGGGATTATTGGGATTGCATACGTAAATGAGCCCGGCATTCGGCGATGCCGCGGCCAGGGCCTTCACGTCGTGAACCGCGGTGTCCTTCACCAGCGGCACTTTGATCACGCCTGCGCCGATGAACCCGGCCGCGCGCTCCCCGGCCTCGTAACCCGGATCGGCCACCACGTACGGCCTGTCTTTGGAGCAGAACGCGAGAACCGCGCGGTGCAGCGGGTCGCTGGACCCGGCGTAGGCCTGCACGTAACAGGCAGCCGGATCGTCGGCGAATTTCACGCCCTCCTGATCCGCCAGCAGGGACGCCATTTTGAACGCCTCGTCGTACATGTAGCGCCCGCCGTTCTGAACCACCGCGTGAACGGCTTCGGCCGCCTCCGCGCACGGTCCCATGGGATTCTCATTGGCGTTGATCTTCACCGCGTCGGGCGGGATGTTTCTCACCATGGAGAGCTGCGCCAGCGCGCGCTCGTTGTAGAACGGCAGCGCCGCCCCCGCTGCCAGCAGAGAAGCGAACCTGTGAAAACCGCGCCGCGATATGCCGCGGGTTGCGATATTCGCGTGCCGTTCCGGTGAAATGCTCTGATTAAGCATAGAATCCTCCTGCTTTGTGGGATGGCGCAGCCGCCATGCCCGCTGGTGACGAGCCTCCAGGCGTCCCGCAGTCAACTCGCCGACAGAGCGAGAGGAACACGGACTTTCGGCGAGTATAGCACCCGCGTTCGTGGATCGGGGCGGGTCTTCCAGGCCCGAGAAATATCGCGTCGGGCGACACCATAAGTGGGGACCCGTTCGATGCAATCTTGGAGAGAATCAGGTTTTCCTGATATCATGAATTCGTGGACATTCTACGATCTGCTGGACAGCCGCCGCGCGCGAAACATGATTCGCGAACGGCTGGATTCCATCCCGGCCAAGGCTTCCGCGAAGATCGATGCACGTATCCTCTACATGCGCACAATGCGATCATGGCCGCCGCAGTTCGTGAGCGCCTTCACCGGCTGGCCGGAGATCTATGAACTGCGCGTGGTCTCAGCCGGATCGCAATACCGCCCGATCTTCTTCTACGGCCCCGGCCGGGGAGAAGTGACCTTGGTGCATGGAGGCATCGAGAAGGGCAAGCTATCGAGGAGGGAACTGGACTATGCCGACGGGAACCGCAAGATCGCGCAAGCCGACCGGCGCCGGATCACCGAACACGTCTTCCGTTTCGGAGCAGGTGATGGAAAGCCTTAAATCCGGCAAAGAATACCGGCAGGCCTTTGTCGAGGAGAAGGTCCGCACCAGCATCGCCGCCCAGATCCATGCCATGAGGACGCGGGCGAAGGGTGGGATGACGCAGCCGGATTTTGCCCGGCGGATGGGAAAGTCTCAGTCGTGGGTTTCGCGCCTCGAAGATCCGAACCAGCCTCCGCCCACCATTGCGTCTCTATTGAAGGTGGCAGAGGCATTCGACGTCGATCTGGAAATTCGTTTCGGCAGTTTCTCGGCAATGCTGCACCGCCTGGATGAAATGACGCCGGAGTCTCTTGAAGCGGCGAGCTTCACCGAGGAACTGGAGGCCGGGGCGTTTAAGAAGAGACGCAAGCCCGGTCCACCTGCCGATGAGATCGCCGATAAAGCAACCCGCGGGGAAGACATCTCCGCCCACTTCACGAACAGATTCACGGTAGTCAGGTCGCGACGGAAACGTGCACGTTGACCCGGAAATGTTCCTGCCGAATTGTCTCCGGAACAAGCCTGTGACATCCTATTAGTCGACAGCATCCTTACGGCCCGAGGCTTAAGGAGGGACGCGTGGACACCGCGGAGACAGAAAAAGCACTAACGTTGCTGGAGCGTCTTGGACCCGATCAGCGCTCCGCTGCCCTGCGCTTCATGGAATTCCTGCTCCTCGATCCGGTTTCTCGCGCCGTTGCCACGGCTCCGCCCGATGCCGAGCCGGTCACCGACGAGGACCGCCGCCGTGTCGTGGAAGGCCAGATTTGGTTTGAACGGCGCGGCGGGAAAGGTATCCCCATGGAGGAGGTCCTTGGCGATTTCGGCATGAGCATGGATGACTTCCCCGTGGAGCGGAATGGCCCCGTTCGGGATTGAGTGGTCGGACGAAGCCAGAGGGGATATCAGGCGGCTCGATCGATCCACCGCGATGCGCATATTCGAGGGTGTGCTGCGTTTTGCCCGCTCAGGTCATGGCGATGTCGCCGCACTTCACGGCGATCTGGCGGGCGCGATGCGGCTTCGTCTCGGCGACTACCGGGTCCTGTTCACGCTCGAAGAGAATAGTATCCGTATCTTCGGCGTTCGTCATCGCTCCGAAGCTTATCGTTGAACCGCAGCTCCCCTTCCGCCCCACGCTAGAATAGTCTTTAGCGCACCATGCTCGCCCTCGATCAAATACTGGCGAAAGTTTTCGGCACCAAGAACGAACGCGAAGTGAAGGCCATGCTTCCGCTCGTTCAGACCATCAACAACCTCGAGCCTGAGATCGAGCAGCTCTCGGACGAGGAACTGGCCGCCAAAACTATCGAATTCAGGCAGCAGATCGCGCAGGGCGCATCGCTTGACGACATTCTTCCCGAAGCGTTTGCCGTGGTCCGCGAAGCCGGCCGCCGAACCCTCAACATGCGCCACTTCGACGTGCAGTTGATCGGCGGCATGGTCCTGCACAAGGGCAAAATTTCGGAGATGAAAACCGGCGAAGGAAAAACGCTGGTGGCCACGCTGCCCGTTTATCTGAACGCGCTCGAAGGCAAGGGCGTCCACGTGGTCACCGTCAATGACTACCTGGCTCGCCGCGATTCCGAATGGATGGGTCGCATTTACAAGTTCCTCGGCCTCTCCGTCGGCGTCATCGTGCACGATCTCGACGACAACGAACGCCGCGCCGCCTACGGCTCCGACATCACCTACGGCACCAACAACGAGTTCGGTTTCGATTACCTGCGCGACAACATGAAGTTCCGCCTGGAGGATTGCGTCCAGCGCGAGCACCACTTCGCCATCGTCGACGAAGTGGACTCCATCCTTATTGATGAGGCGCGCACGCCGCTGATTATCTCCGGTCCCAGCGAGGAATCCACCGACAAGTACTTCAAGGTGGATCGCATCATCCCCAAGCTCATCCGAGGCGAGGAGATCGAAGGCCGCGAGCCGGGCGAAAAGTACCTGACCGGCGATTACACGGTGGATGAGAAGCACCGCGCGGTGGCGCTCACCGACGAAGGCTTCGACAAAGTGGCGCGGCTGCTCGGCCTCGCCAATATATACGATATTGCCACTATCGAGTGGAAGCACCACGTGGAGCAGGCCCTCAAGGCTCACGTGCTCTTCCATCGCGACAAGGATTACGTCATCCAGGAAGGCGAGGTCATCATCGTTGACGAGTTCACCGGCCGTCTGATGCCGGGGCGTCGCTGGAGCGACGGTCTGCACCAGGCGGTGGAAGCCAAGGAAGGCGTGAAAATCGAACGCGAGAATCAGACGCTCGCCACCATCACTTTCCAGAACTACTTCCGCATGTACAAGAAGCTGGCTGGCATGACCGGTACGGCGGAAACCGAAGCGGCCGAGTTCCAGAAGATCTACAACCTCGATGTCAGCGTGATTCCCACCAACCGGCCTATGCAGCGCCTGGAAAATCAGGACGTCGTCTATCGCACAGAAGAAGAGAAGTTCCGCAACGCCGCGAAGGAAATCAAGGAGCTGAACACCAGGGGCCAGCCGGTGCTGGTGGGCACGGTTTCGGTGGAGAAGTCGGAGAAGCTCTCGGGCATTCTTAAGCGCATGGGCGTGAAGCATGAGGTGCTCAACGCCAAGAATCATGAGCGCGAAGCCACCATCGTGGCGCAGGCCGGGCGCAAGGGCCAGGTCACCGTTTCCACGAATATGGCCGGCCGCGGTACCGACATTCTGCTGGGCGGCAACGCCGAGTTCATGGCCAAGGAGTATCTGCGCAAGCAGAACAAGAATCCCGACATCATGCAGATTGCGGCCATCGGCACGGCCGAGCGCGCCGAGTGGGACGCCATTCACCAGCGGTTCAAGGATGAGACCGAGAGCGAACGCGCCGAAGTGAAGGCTCTTGGCGGTCTGCACATTCTGGGCACTGAGCGGCATGAATCGCGGCGTGTGGACAATCAGCTTCGCGGACGCGCGGGGCGCCAGGGCGATCCCGGCAGCTCGCGTTTTTACCTCTCGCTGCAGGACGATCTCATGCGCATTTTCGGCGGCGAGCGCATGCAGAATCTGATGCTGCGGCTGGGCATGGAAGAAGATGTGCCCATCGAGTCGAAACTGATCAGCAAGCGCATCGAGGCCGCGCAGAAGGCCGTGGAAGCGCAGAATTTCGCGGCGCGCAAACACCTCATCGAATACGACGACGTGATGAACAAGCAGCGCCAGGCCGTCTATGGCATGCGCCGGCAGTTGCTGGAAGGCGGCGATCAGAAGGAGCACGTCATCGATATCGTCAGTGGCATCGTCGCCGCGTTCGTTGACCTGCACTGTCCCGAGAAAGTCCACCCGAGCGAGTTCGATCTCACCGGCCTGCAGACCGACGTGCTCAGCCAGTTCGGCGTGAAGGTGAACCTGAAGGATCTTGAAGGCCAGGTTCGCGAAGAGGTGGAAGAAATCCTCAACGAGCTGCTGACCAAGCGGTACGTGGAGAAGGAATCGGTGGTCGGGCCGGAGATGATGCGCCAGGCCGAGCGCGTCATTATGTTAAATGTCATCGACCAGCAGTGGAAAGATCACCTGCTCTCGATGGACCACCTCAAGGAAGGCATCGGCCTGCGCGGGTACGGACAGAAGGACCCGCTGATCGAGTACAAGAAGGAATCGTACGTCCTGTTCCAGGACATGATGGATCGCATCGAGGACGAGAGCATTCGCTACCTGTATTTCCTGCAGGTAACCACCGGCGCTCCGCCTCCGGGCGGTTATACGCTGGACGGCAACGACGATGGCGGCGGACGGCCTCGGCCCGTTCTGCCGTTCTCGCCCGATGGCGAAGAGGAAGAGGAAGAAGAGGATGCGCAGCCTGTGGCGGCTGGTGTGGCAGCCGACGAGCGCAGGGCCGCGCAATCGGCGGTGCTGGATGTGACGCGCAACATCCAGCGCAAGAAGGAAAAGGAAATGGCCGCGTTGCAGTTCGGCGGCGGCGAGGCCAGCAGCGCGCCGAATAAACCAGTAATTAAGGCGAAAAAGCCCGGCCGCAACGATTTGTGTTCCTGCGGCAGCGGAAAGAAGTACAAGAAATGCTGCGGCGCAGTGTCCTAATAGCCTGTTTTGGCTTCGTTTCGCTCTCAGCCGCCATTTGGCACGGCGCGAAATCGGCGGCGCCAATGCAGCCCCCTGGCAACCCGCTTGTCTGGAAGGAGTTCGGCCTGAAGGAAGTCGAACGGGCCGATTTTGGCTCACATCGTGTCACCGCGTATTCGATGCAGGACGTTACGGGGGCCTGGGCGGCGGTGGACTGGCTCTCAGGCTCCGATCCAACGACGGCTGCGCTCGGCAGCATTGTGCTGACCTGCACAGGCAAATGTCCCGCGCTACCGGGCGAATACCTCCGTTGGCTGCCCGACGTCACTCGCGGATCGGCGCCTACGTTGCCAGGCTACCTCCCTGGGCTGGATCGGATCGCCGGGACGGAGCGCTACATTCTCGGCCCCACCAGTCTTGCTGAGTTCGCGCCGGGAATACCCGCCAGCGTGGTCGGGTTCCAGTTTGCCCCCGAGGCCGACCTGATTCACTACCGCACCCGGGCAGGAGAGGCAACACTGGCCGTTTTCTCCTACCCAACGCCGCAAATCGCGCGCCAGCAGGCCGATGCCTTCCGCAACCTGAACGGCGCGTTTGTGAAGCGCACAGGCCCCCTGGTGGCTATTACTATCGGCATTTGGGATCGAAACGCCGCCTGGGACCTGCTCAATCAAGTGAACTATGAGGCCGAGGTCACCATGAACGAAGCGGCTAAGCGTAACCAGGCAAAGAGCATCGCGAACATGATGCTCAGCATTTTTGCGTTGGCGGGCATCCTGATCGTCTTCTGTTTTCTGTCCGGAGTGCTCTTCGCGGGCGGTCGATTGATGCTGCGGCGGTTTGGACTGCTAAATGCTGGTGACGCGGTCATCGCGCTTCACCTCAGCGACAGCTAAAAGCCCGTGTTTGTCTTGCCTTAGAACCTCAGGAGCGGTCCGGCGAAGGCTGTGGAGTCCCGATTTCCACAATGTGTCAAAACTGTGGAAATCCTCTAAGGGAACTCCTTACAATCAGATACGGGCGATTTCCACAGCTGGGATTTTTGTCTTGACTCATTCTTTCCTCAGGCCCTATGATCCAATCACAAACAGGTTTTGACGGGAGCGTTTCCGTCGAATCTGATTCTCCCAAACCATCACCCTGGCAATCCCAGGGCGCGGAATGCTCACCCGTGAAAAGGTGGGCATTTCTTTTTTGCCGCTACGGGTGTAGGAGAACTCACAACGGGGGTTTTCTCTGAATCGGACAAGGGCTGCCTGGTTCTGGCCGGCGGTCACAGTGGTATTGTGCCTTACCGCCGTGCTGCAATTCGTCACCGTCAGTGGCGAGAGCCAGACATACGACGAGTCCAACCAACTGCTCTCCGGCTACGTTTACCTCACGACGGGCCGTTTCACTGTCGCGCTGGAGCAGCCTCCCCTGGCCAAGCTTCTGTGGGCCGTTCCGGTCGCCCTTTTGAATCCCAGCCCGCCTCCCCTTGTTGCACCTGATGACGATCCATGGCCCGCGGGGCGGCGGTTTCTCTACCATAATCGGGTCCCCGCGGATACTATGCTGATGGCCGGCCGAAGCTGCGCCATCGCGCTGTCCGTATTGCTCGGCATGGCTATCGCATTCTGGACCAAACGCTATTTCGGAGCTATTGCTGCCGTAACGGCAGTGTTTATTTACGCGGCTGATCCGAATTTCCTCGCAAACGGCAGGTATATGAAGAACGACGTCGCGGCGGCGTTGACGATATTCGTGGCCGTGATGGTCTGGGGATGTTACCTGTTCCATCCGCGCTCAGCGATGCTCTGGATCTCCGGAGTGGCTCTCGGCGTTGCGCTCGCCACTAAGAGTTCGGCTCTCGTACTGCTGCCAGCGATGTTGATTCTCTATGGCATCCGCGAATGGCAACAGCGCCGCCCGTTTTCCGTCCTCGTCTGCGCGCGCCGCGTCGCCGTAGTTGGCCTCGCCGCCTGGCTGATTGTCTTCGCGGTGTACGGATTCGAGATTAAACCGCTTGGCGAATCGGGCATTTTCCGCCGGCTTTTTCCGAGCGCGTCCTCAGCGGCGCGAATCCCGGTGACGGCTTTGAGTTACTTCCGTGGACTCTCCAGCCTCGATCTGAAGCAAACGGAAGGCGGGCTTGTATCCTCGAATGTGCTAGGCCAGCGCGCTCGCTTCGGGCGCTGGTACACATCCTTCGTGGCGCTTGCTGTCAAGACGCCGCTGGCTGAACTGGCCCTGTTTACGCTGGCTGCGGCGATCGCCTTGAGGCGGCTGCGGCGCGTGAACGTGCGCGACATCGATTTCAAGTGGTTCCTTTTCCTGACAACGCCGGTGATTTATCTCGTCGCGACTTTGCCGGTGCACTTCAATGCCGGGCTCCGCCATCTGTTGCCGCTCTACCCGTTCCTGTTCGTCTTGGCGATCGGGTTGACTCTGAGCCGGCCAGTGGCCAGATGGAGGATGGTAGCGGTGGTTATGGCCGCCGCTATCCTGGTGCTGGAGACCGCCAGCATCCATCCCCACTACCTGGCCTTCTTCAACGCGCTCGCCGGAGGTCCCACGGGCGGCAGGCGTTTCCTCGTCGATTCGAATCTCGACTGGGGACAGGACGTGAAGCATCTCAAAACATATCTCGACGCTCATGGCATTGAGAAAGTCTCCATCAGCTACTTCGGCATGGCCGATCTCGCGTATTATGGTATCCGCTCCATGGACCTTCCCGACGTTCCCGATCTTCGCGCGGTGCAGAAGCTCGATTGCGTGGCCGCGATCAGCGTGACCAATCTCGCGCTGAACCGACGCCGTTATGCCGGGCTGGAAGCGCTCCAGCCTGTGGCGCGCATCGGCTACTCGATTTATGTTTACGACTTGCGCAAGCACCGGCCGGGAAGCGGAGACTAGCTGGGAGCCATGTCAAGACCCGCTAAAGCATCAGCCCTCATCTTTCTGGTTGCCGCTGCGATGCGGCTTTGCCTGATTTTCGTATTCCACCATTATGAAATTGGCCGAAAAGAACCTCTTAGCATCGCTATTTCGCTCGCCAGGCATGGCGAGTTCGCAGATCCATATTCCTTGCCTACCGGACCCACCGCTCACACTGCTCCTCTTTATCCGGCCCTCGCTTCCGCCCTTTACCGAATGTGGGGCGATACGCAGGACGCCGATTATGCGCGGTTCACCCTGAATACGCTGGCAGCTTCCGCCGAATACGCGCTGATACCGATGGTGACTGTGGCTCTGGGGCTCGGACTGGGGCCGGGCGTGCTCGCGGGATTCGCCGGAGCGTTGATTCCGCTGCAGCTCTGGGCGGAATGTTTGGGGGATTTTGAAACGACATGGGTCGCACTGTTCCTTGAAGTGGCCACGATACTTTTCGCGCGCTGGCTGCGGACGCCGCGCCTCGGTTGGAAAGGCGCCGCCGGATGGGGCGCGCTCTGGGGTGGCGGCTTTCTTCTGGCCCCCAGCTTATTGCCCGTATTGGTGGGCTTTTGTGCAGTTGGCCTGTGGAAGCGGCGCCCTGGTTTCGTGGCCGCGGTTCGATGGCTCGGTGTGTTCGCTATCACAACCCTTCTGGTGATGACTCCATGGCTCATGCGGAACTATCTGCGGCTGGGCGGAGTTTTTTTCATTCGTGACAATCTCGGGCTGGAGTTGCTCGTCTCCAATCACGACGGCGCTCTGCCCTCCCTGGATGAGAACATCCATACCGCCTTCTTCAAGCAGAATCATCCGTCCGGCAGCGGGAAGGCGGCACGCGAATTACGGAGCCGGGGAGAACTGGCTTTCGAAAGACAGTCGCTGAGCCGGGCGCTCGACTGGATGACGAAGAATCCTGGCGGTCTCGCCACCCTTACACTGGCGCGCGCCGGCACGTTCTGGGTGCCCCGTGTGGCACGTTTCCGTTGGATGTTCGCGGCTGCGGCCCTGGCGGCACTGGCCAGTCTGGTGTGGCTTTACCGCCGCTCGAAGTTCGCCGCTGTTATACTGGCCACCATTCTGATCGCGTATTCCGCAATCTACTACCTTGTTCAGAACACGCTTCGGTATCAGCATCCGCTTTGGTGGATTCAGGTTGTGCTGATCGGCTGGGCGGTGCACGCGCTGCTGGTCCGCCGCTTTGAACAAATCCGAAGCGCCGCCACCCTACTGCTGTCTTAGCGCTTGAGCCGGATCAACTCCGAGGGCACGCCGAACGGGCACTACCGATGCCAGAACGCACACACAGGCAAGCGCCGCGACCGCAAATAGCTGTGCGCTAACGTCAGCCTCACCGGACAGGAGATTCGCCAGAAGCCGGGTAGTGGGAATTGAGAGCGCCATGCCCAGAGCAGCAGCCATGGATACGACAATCATAGTTCTGGCGAGGACAGGCAGCAGGACATGGCGCGGTTGTGCGCCCAGAGCCAGCCGAATCCCGATCTCCCGAGTCTGCCGTCCGGTAGCGTAGGACAGAATGCCGTATAACCCGAGCGCCGCCAGGAACAGCACCACCACGCCCATAGCCGTCAGCACGGCGGTGGTCCAACGCAGCGGAGTAAGTGGAACGTCCAGATGCTGTTGCAGGGTCTTGGCATCGTAGACGGAAACGTCCGGGTCCAGCTCCTCCACGGCGTGCCGGACCGATGTGAGCAGCGCGGCATCGGCACGGCTTGACCGCGCCACCAGCGTCGTGCCTCCGAAATAGTTCTGCGCGATTGGAGTCCAGAGTGCGGGCTCTGGGTCTTCGGTAATCGTCTGGGCCTTCCCGCGCTCTACCACGCCAACAATCCGGACCCAGTCGCCGCTTGTACCGAACCGGAATCTGCTGCTCAGGGGATCGCGGCCTGCCAGCAGCTTCTCGGCGAAAATCTGATTGACGATGGCTACCTGCGGGGCCCCTTCCTTGTCCTGGGAATTGAAGTCACGGCCGGCGATGAACCGAGTACCCAGGCTGCGGAAGAAATCGGGGCCACAGTTGTAAGTCGTCACCCCCGGCAGGCGGGCCAGGGGCATGGCCGGATTGCCTTCGATGGACACGTTCGCCCTCGAGCTGTCGATGGACAGCGGAATCCGGTCGGCCAGCCCGGCCGCCTGCACGCCGGGGAGGGCGCGAACGCGATCGAGCAGGCGGCGTTGGAACTCCACCCCGCGCTCTTTCGAATACCCCTGCATGGCGAGGTCGAAACGCAGCGTCACCGCGCCGGCGGGATCGAACCCGAAATTCTTTGCCAGGGTGCTTTTGAGCGTTTTCACCATCATCAGCGCGCCTGCAACCAGCACCATGCAGAAAGCCACCTGGACGCCCACGAAGACATCACGAAGCGTCCAGTGGCGGGACTGGCCACTCGCGGCTCCGGATTTCAGCGCGGGGGTCAGATCCACGCGCGAGGCTCGCAATCCGGGCAACAGGCCGAACACGGCGGCGCTGGCCAGCGAGAGCGCCACGGCGAAACCGGCCACTCGCCAGTCCATTCCGAAGCTGGTGTCGATGGGGAAATCGAATGCAGGCTTCGAAGCCTCAATCCCGTGCGCCAGCCAGACGCCTGTCAGGTAGCCCAGCACGGAGCCGCCCAGCGCGATTAGCAGGCTCTCGGCCAGCATCATACGCAGGATCGCGGCCCGCCCGGCCCCGATGGCGTAACGAATGGCGATCTCTTTCTGCCGCGCCGACGCGTGGGCCAGCACCAGACCGGAAAGATTGGCGCAGGCCACCAGCAGAGTCAACCCGGAAACCAGCAACAGCGCGGTTCCGATTCCGATAAAGGGGCCGCGCAGCGTTGCGCCGAGCAGGCCTGCCGGGGCGATGTCCATGCGGAATCCCTCGTCAACGTCGGCATACTCGCGCGCCATCTGCGACGCCAGGACTTTCAACGAGGCTTGCACTCGCGCCGTGCCGATTCCCGGCTTTAACCGCGCGATTGCCCAGATGTTCCCGGTGGAACGGCTCCCACGCCAATCCCGATTCTCCAGGGCGCCCACCATGGACAGCGGGACCCAGATGTCGGAGGGATACCATCGCTCGGTGCCGCGGAAACCCTGCGGGGCGATACCTACAACAGTAAATGGATGACCATCGATGCGAATGGTCCGCCCAACCGTCGCCGGGTCCGCTCCGAACCTCTGCTGCCAGCAGCCGTAGCTGATCACAGCGACCGTGCCTGCACCGGCTTTCACATCGTCGGAGGGTTCGAGGAAGCGGCCGCGAAGGGGATATATCCCCAGCAGACGAAAGTAGTTGCCCGTAACCTCGTAGCCCCAGAGACGTGCGTTACGGGTAGCACCACTCAGGGCCATTGGCTGTATACGCTCCGCCGCAACCTCCGAGAACACCTGGTTACGATCACGAATGTCGATGTAATTTGGATAGGAAACGCTCGGGTACCGCTGCTCGCCGAACGTGATGTTGATCACGCGGTCGGCGTCGGCGATGGGCAATGGCTTCAACAGGAACGAGTCCACGAAGCCGAAGACCAACGCGTTGAAGCCGATCCCTAGCGCGAGAGTCAGCAGGGCTGTGATCAAGAGCCCGGGGCGCTGCCGCAACCGGCATGCGGCGTATCGCAAATCCGCGATGACATCCATATCAGAAATGTACGCGAGGATCGGGCAAAGGTTCCGGGATTCGTCATCGCCCCGGAGTGTCCTGCCTCCCGGCCGGTATGCTGAAGGATTGACGACAGGCAGCCGGGATCGCGATCATCGCATCGTTCGGATTGTGCGCCGGTTTCGGCGTCGGCGCATGCGGCGGTTTGAGCGGACTTTCACGATTACCTCTGAGACGCTGGTGCTGGATGTGGGCGGCACGGCGATGAACTGGGATTACCTGACGGTCCGGCCTCGATTGGTCATTCTCAATACTGAACGCGAGCGGCGCGATGCGGAGGGAGTTTCGTGGGTGGCGAGCGACGGCTGTGCTCTACCGTTCCCGGATGGGGCTTTCGACGTCGTCTTCAGCAATTCCGTGATTGAGCACGTGGGTTCGGCGGATCGGCAGGCGCAGTTTGCAAGGGAGATTGCCCGCGTCGGACGGTCATTCTGGGTACAGACGCCGAACCGCTGGTTCCCCGTGGAGCCGCATCTGCTGACGCCGTTTCTGCACTGGCTGCCAGTGGGCCTGCAAGCCTGGATCGCGCGTCGATTCACCATCTGGCAATGGGTGACCCAGCCAGCGCCGGACCGGCGGGAATTCTATATCGAACATTTCCTCGCCGACATCCGCCTGCTGAGTCCATCGGAAATGAAGCGGCTTTTCCCGAGCGCCCGGCTGATTCGTGAGCGGTTTCTGGGTCTGACGAAATCACTGGTCGCGGTGCGGACGCGGTTGTGAAATGATACCGTCAAATGAAACGAGTTCAGCGGTTCGCGGGTTTGTCCCTGTTGTTGTGCGTGGCTGGCGCCGCCCAGTCTCTTAACGTCACTTTCACCGAGTACCCGATCCCGACGGCAAACGCCACACCCGAAGGCATCGTCGAAGGACCAGACGGGGCACTCTGGTTCACTGAGACGGGTGCGTATAAGATCGGGCGTATCACCACGGAGGGCGCCATAAATGAATACGCGGTTCCGCCTTTGATCGGGGGAAACGTCGTAGGACCTCAAGGCATCGCTGAGGGCCCGTTTATCAGCGGATCGCTGCCTGCCGTTTGGTTCACGCTCGGCGGTGGAATCGGGAGCATCACAATCAGCGGTACGATCACTGAATTCAGGAATTCCGTCAGCAGTCAGCCCTATTTCATTGCACAAGGGCCGGATGGCAACATGTGGTTCACGGACACGCGCAGCGTAGCAGTTGGGCGGGTCACCCCGAGCGGACAGTTTACCGAGTACGTCGTGCCCAATGCGCCAGGCACCCCGGGTCTGGGAATCAGAGGAATCACTTCATCACCCTTTCCAAGTCCCAGCCTGTGGTTCATCGACTACCTGAACCGCGCTATCGGAAGCATAACCACGGCGGGCGTCATTACCGAGTATCCCGTTCCCAATCTTGCAACCTCCGACGCGCACGCGACCATTACGACCACCGGACAACTCGGCACCCTGTGGTTTGCCGATGGCAACAATTCCATCGGAACCATCGACACCTTCACCGGTGCGGTAACCGAGTATCCCGTTGGTGTGTCGCCCTCCGGGCTCGTCATGGGGCCCGACGGGAACATCTGGTTCACGAGCGAGACCAGCTCGCAGATCGGACGGATCACACCTTCCGGAAATGTGACGCTTTACAACAGTCCGGCGCCAGGTTGGGGAATCGCTCGGGGATTGAATGGCACCCTCTGGTATTGTGCCGTCGGGGCGAACGAGATCGTTAGAGTGGAAGTTCCATCGCGCACGGGAGTCTTGTCGCACGTTGCCGCTGGCGGCGGCTGGGACACGACCGTAACGCTCGTAAATCCTTCGTCTGCGCCTGTACCTACCAGACTGGCGTTTTATGGGGACGACGGGACCGCTCTGAGCCTGCCGCTCACCGTAAGTAACGGAGGAGACTCGGAGACAGTAACCGGGGCGATTCTGGATCAAGTCATAGGTCCCTACGCCACATTGCTGGTTGACACCGGCGCCCAGTTGGCCTCCACGGTAACCGGGTGGGCCGACGTCACCAGCACCGCTGCACTCGGCGGTTATGCGATCTTCCGGCAAACTCCGCGGACGGGTGCGCCATCGGAAGGTACCGTACCACTGCAGAACCAGTTCCCATCCGCGATTTGGCTTCCCTATGACAACACAAACGGTCTGGTGATGGGGATGGCTCTGGCGAATTTGTCGGCGTCACCTGCAAACGTGACAGCGACGATCTGGGATGACAGCGGTAACCAGCTTGGGACGCAGACGATTACGACGGCCGCAAACGGACACACATCTTTTCTGCTGCCGAATCAGCTCTCCGTGACGGCGGGAAAGCGTGGAATCGTCGAGTTTCAGGGCGCGTGCCCTGGCGGAATCGCGGGGTTGGGGTTGCGCTTCAGTCCGATGGGTACGTTCACATCGGTTCCGATCCTATCGCCGACCGCCTTTTCGGGGCTGTGCGGAGTCGCGGAATTCTTTTCTCCCGCGGACTCAACCCAACGCTCCTCTCCCTCCGGAATAACCCTGCTACGCTGAACACTTGATGACAGATCGAAAACTGAGGCTGATCCCGCTGGGCGGGCTCGGCGAATTTGGAATGAACTGCATGGCCATGCAGTTCGGCGATGACATTATCGTCATTGACGCGGGAATGATGTTTCCCGAGGCGGAGCTGCTGGGCGTCGACGTGGTCACGCCGGATTTCACGTTTCTCGAACAGAATCGCGAAAAAGTGCGCGCCTTGGTGCTGACGCACGGCCACGAAGATCACATCGGCGCGGTTCCGTTCCTCATCAGCGAACTGGACATTCCGGTTTACGGTACGGCGTTCACGCTCGCGCTGGTGGAGCGGCGACTGGAAGAGCACGAGCTGCTGGACCGCGTGAAGTTCCACAAGGTGAAACCGGGCGAGCACATTCAGATTGGCCCGTTCTCCATTGAGTTCATTCACGTGACGCACTCCATTGTGAGCGCGGTGATGCTGGCAATCACGACGCCCCTCGGCGTGGTGATCCACACCGGCGACTTCAAAGTGGACCCGACGCCCCTCGACAACATCCCGTTCGATCTGCATTCGCTGGCGGCGTACGGCACACGCGGCGTCCTGCTGCTGATGTCGGATTCCACCAACGTCGACCGGCCCGGCTACACCGAGAGCGAACGCGCCGTTCAGCCGCGTCTGGAGGACATCTTTAATCGCGCCGAACGGCGGCTGGTGATTTCGTGCTTCAGCTCGTCGATCCATCGTTTGCAGGGCGTGTTGGATCTTGCCGCGGAGTATGGCCGGAAAGTGGCTCTGCTGGGACGCAGCATGCTCACCAGCACGGAAATCGCGCATAGTCTCGGTCTTTTAAATATTCCCGACAATATTCTATTGCGGCCGCAGGATATTATGCAGAGCGCGCCCGATAAAGTGGCCGTGCTGGTTTCAGGCACGCAGGGCGAGCCGATGTCGGCGCTTTCACGAGTGGCCGTGGACAACCACAAGAGTCTCAGCGTGGAAACTGGTGACACGGTGGTGCTCAGCGCGCGCATTATTCCCGGTAATGAGAAGGCGATTTACCGAATGATTAACCATATGGCCAAGCGCGGCGCGGAAGTGATTTACGGCAACATGAATCCGCCGGTCCATGTCTCCGGCCACGGCAGCGCGGAGGAGTTGAAGCTGGTGCTGAACCTGGTGCGGCCACGCTATTTCATGCCCATTCACGGCGAATACCGGCAACTGGCCAAACACGCCTCGCTGGCGCAGCATCTGCGCGGCGCGGGACTGGAACAGAGCTTCGTGCTGGAGACAGGCGACACGCTGGAAATCGACGCGATGGGCGCGCGCAGGGGTGAGAAGGTGACGGTGGGGCGCGTGTGCATCGATTCGGGAAGCCTGGA
>Ga0326727_10005650_pt1 | contig 35417 bp, 30 predicted proteins | sample MB2enrmetagenome_FD_207643 | JGI IMG/M metagenome (GOLD analysis project Ga0326727, IMG submission 207643) | Lab enriched peat soil microbial communities from McLean, Ithaca, NY, United States - MB29MY | ecosystem: Environmental > Terrestrial > Soil > Wetlands > Peat | place: USA: New York...
TCGGAACAGCCGGTAGAAGCGGACTCAGTGTCTCTTGACATTTGAAAATTGGTAGGCTAGAATAGTAAATTGCGGGCCTGAAGGTCCGCGCTGCTATATGGGAACCCTGCTTCTCCATGCTGGTCCGACGCCTCAATTCATCCCCTCGGTTGTAAGTCGGTATGTGGTATGTGGTAGGTGGGGAAGAGCAGGAGTCAGAATTCAAGAGACAGCGGAGCCGGGGGCAGGTGCTGGAGTAATGCTGAATTCTGAACTGTGAATTATGGCTTGCGAGTTGCCCGCTTACCTCTCGCCACCGCGGACTGTCTACTGCCTAAGGCTTACTGCAGTGGTGGTAGCTGGGGGAAGAAAGGCTGGACCTGGGTTTCGGGTATAAGTGAAAGCGGTCGGGGGATGGGGAAGGCAAATTCGCAATTTGGACAAGATATCGGTTGCGCGAGGCAAAGAAACAAAAGGATTGTTCGAAAATGTAGGAACGAAGCGCGAATGTCTATGAAAACAAAGGGGCGGGTTTGCACTGCCCGGAACAAAGCGGGAATTTTGCAGAAAACAAAGACACTTACGAGTTTCGAGCGTGAATGTTGTTGAAAAGAAAGGTAGTTGGTAGGTGGTGGTGGTGGAAAGAACAGGAGTCAGAATGAAGAGCATCTGCTCTCCATCGGCTGCCTTCTGCTTACTGCCTACTGCCTACTGCGGTCGTGGTGGTAGGTGGGGAAGAGAGGCTGGACTTGGGTATCGGGTGTAAGTGAAAGCGGCTGAGGGCTGGGGAAGGGAAATTCACAATTTGGACAAGATGTCTGTTGCACCGAGGCAAAGAAACAAAAGGACTCTTTGAAAGTGTTGGAACGAAGCGGGAATGTCTATGAAAACAAAGGGTCGGGTTTCCAAAGCCCGGAACGAATCGGGAATCTTGTTGATAATAAAGGAGATTCTTGCAAGAAGCCGGAATCTTGTTGAAAAGAAAAGGGTAATAGGGGCTTGGAAAAAACAGAAGGCAGAAGGCAGCAAGCAGCAGGCTGTCGGCAGAAAGAAGAGGCCAATCCAAAATCTAAAATCCAAAATCCAAAATTGCCTCAATCCCCAGCCCTATCTCTTGGGCTGATAGCTGACGGCTGACGACTGAGAACTGAAAACTGAGGACTGAGGACTGAGAACTGTTGACTGACGACTGACCTGAGTTGCGGGAATGGGTTATATTCAGCAAGAGTGGAGTCATAGGGGACCATGAGCCAAGTGGACGAAGTACGGGCGGCGGCGGATATCGTCAAGGTGGTGGGCGATTACCTCAAGCTGCGCAAGGCCGGCACGAACTACAAGGGCCTTTGCCCGTTCCACCAGGAGAAGACCCCTTCGTTTAACGTTCACCCGGCAAAGCAGATTTTCCATTGCTTCGGATGCGGGGTGGGCGGGGACGTCTTCAAGTTCGTGATGATGATTGACAACCTCACGTTCCCCGAGGCGTTACGCCGGCTGGCAGAGAAGGTGGGCGTCACGCTCTCGGATACTTTCGGCGACGCGACCTACGATGCCAACGCCCGAGTGCGCACCGCGCTTTACAAAATGCACGAAGCCGCCGCCAAGTTCTTTGCCGGCCAACTCAGCGGTACGGCGGAAGGCCGCCTGGCGCGGGCGTACCTCGAAGACCGGGGGCTTACGGACGAAGAGGTGGGCCGTTTCAGGTTGGGATATGCGCCCGCCGATGGGCAGGCCCTGACCCGGCAGCTCACTGGGGCCGGATATGAATCCGAATTGCTTGAGAAGAGCGGGCTGGTAGTACGCGATGCAGAAAGAGACCGGCACTACGACCGCTTCCGGCGGCGCATCATTTTTCCCATCGCCAACGACAGTGGAAAAGTCGTGGCTTTCGCGGGGCGAGCGTTGGGGGACGAGCAGCCCAAGTATCTGAATTCGCCCGAAACTCCCATCTACACCAAGGGGCGGGTGCTTTACCACCTGGACCGGGCCGCGCCAGCCATCCGCAAGCTCGATTACACCATTCTGGTTGAGGGCTACATGGATTGCATTGCGGTGGCCTCGAGCGGCATCGAGAACGTTGCGGCTTGCTGTGGGACGAGCCTGACGGAGGGCCAGATTCGCTTGCTGGCACGTTACTCACGCCGCGTGGTGGTGAACTACGATCCGGACTCGGCAGGAGTGGCGGCCACGGAACGTTCCCTGGCATTGCTGCTCGAGGAGGGCTTCGAGGCAAAAGTGCTGGCCCTGCCCGCAGGGCTCGATCCCGATTCCTTCGTTCGGAAACAAGGCGCTGGCGTCTACCGTGAGCTCCTCGCGGGGGCGCCGAGCTATATTGACTATCTGACTGACCGAGCCCTGGCCACGCACAACATCAACACGCCGGAAGGGAAGGTGGGGGCGGCCAATGCTGTCATGCCCTATCTTGCCAGGGTTCCCAACCCCATGCTGCGGGCGGAGTTGGCGAACCGGCTTGCCGAACGATTGCGTCTGGATGAGCGCCTGCTGCGCGAGGAACTCCGGCGCGCTGCCGGCGCTGCGCGGTCGGAAATGCGCATTCAACCTGAGTCAGCCGCTTCGAAGGCGATGCCGGCGGAGAAGGAATTGCTTCGAGCATTCTTGGAAAACCAGGGCCTCGCGGATGGACTGCTGCCTCAGATTGTGGAGCAGGGATTGCTTGAGGGTCTAGTGACCGAACCGATATTCAAGCGCTTCCTCGAGCTGCGGCACCAGGGTGAGAACGCCGAACCGGCGGCCTTGGAAGAACCACTCAACGCTGAGGCACGCCGCGCGCTTTATGAGAGCCTGTTTTGGGCTGTCGAGCCCCCCGATAGGGGACGAATAGACCGACACCTTCGGTCGTTGCGGGCTCGCAGAGCGCGACGGCAACTCGATAAACTGCGAGGAGCGATCCAGGAGGCCATCCAGTCGAATGACTGGGTAAAGGCACGCCAGCTTGAACAGACTAAACCAAACTTGGAAAATGAGTTGCGTGGGCTCGAGGACGGCAGAAAAATATCACACCACTGACAAACGAAATCATGTATATTACATCTAATGCAATGGAGCCGGAGAAGTTTGACGGCTTGTCATAATGATGATTTAGTTGTGCTGAAGGCGGCAGCGCCGGATGGCCGGACGTGTGTCGCCTTATTCCTTTTAGTATCGACTTAATCCGTTTTCTTCCACAGGGGGCCGTTGCCTTGGCGTTCGACGACAAGTTTGATCAAGTCAGCAAGCTCATTTCATTAGGAAAGGAGAAGGGCTACCTCCTCTATGATGAGGTAAACGAACTTCTCCCTTCCGACGTTCATTCGGCGGAAGATCTCGACGACCTTCTCTCGATGTTCGACAACGCCGGCATCGAGGTGTTGGATTCTCCCAAAGTCAAGGCGGCTGACAGCCTGGGGCTCGAAAAGGTCGATGAGCTGAAAGGGGACGAGCTTGGGGAGGACGTTGAGCTCGATTTGACGCCGGGCGCCTTGGACAAGACCAACGACCCGGTGCGCATGTATCTCCGCGAGATGGGAACTGTCCCTCTCCTCACCCGCGAAGGCGAGGTTGAGATTGCCAAACGCATCGAGCGCGGGCAGCTCAACGTGCTGAAGACGCTTTCGCGATCCCCCATTGTTATCCAGGTGCTTTTCGCGCTGCGCGAAGAACTGAAGAGCGGCGACAAGACCATCAAGGAAGTGGTGGTTTTTGATGACGACGAGCTGACCGAGGAGAAAGTTTCCGAACGGGCCAGGGATGTCGTTGCCTGCTTTGATGAGATCGAGCGGCTTTATAAGAAGCTGATGCAACTTCGGGCCAAGCGGGACTCCATCCCCCGCACCAGGCGGCCAAGAGACTTCCGGCGCTATAGCTGGGCGGTTGCCCGCCACCGCATCTTGATCTCGGTGTTCTTCCGGTCCATCCAGTTCACCCACAGCATGCGGAAGGTGCTGATCGAGAGAATCCGGCTGGCCATCGAAGATCTGCGGCCGCTGGAACGCGAGTTGAACAAGGCGGAGAAGAAATTGGAGGGCTCGCGCGCCAATGGCAACAAGGATCTGAGAAAGGACCTGCGGCAACTCCGCCTGCGCTTGGCGGATTTCGAGCAGCGGACGCAATCTTCCACGGTGGAACTCCGCCGGAGCTGCCAGAACATCCTCAGCGGCGAGGAGCAGGCGGAGGCGGCCAAGCGCGATCTGATTGAGGCCAACCTGCGGCTGGTGGTTTCGATTGCCAAGAAGTACACTAATCGAGGTCTTCAATTTCTGGATCTCATTCAAGAAGGTAATATCGGATTAATGAAGGCGGTGGACAAGTTCGAGTACCGGCGCGGTTATAAGTTCTCCACTTACGCCACCTGGTGGATCCGCCAGGCCATTACCCGCGCCATTGCGGACCAGGCGCGCACCATCCGTATTCCCGTGCACATGATCGAGACCATCAACAAGCTGATCCGCACCTCGCGCCTCCTGGTGCAGGAATACGGGCGCGAGCCGACTTCGGAAGAGATCGCCAAGCGGATGGAAATTCCCGTGGTCAAGGTCCGCAAGGTGTTGAAGATCGCCCAGGAGCCGATCTCGCTCGAGACCCCCATCGGGGAAGAGGAAGATTCCCACCTGGGCGACTTCATCGAAGACCGGGGCGTGATCTCCCCTGCCGAGGCAGTCATTAACATCAACCTGAAAGAGCAGACGGAGTCGGTGCTCAAGACCCTGACGCCGCGCGAAGAGAAGGTAATCAAGATGCGGTTCGGTCTCGACGATGGCAGCGAGCACACGCTGGAGGAAGTCGGCCAGAGTTTTGCTGTGACCCGGGAACGCATCCGGCAGATTGAGGCCAAAGCCCTGCGGAAGCTGCGCCATCCCTCGCGCAGCCGGAAGCTGCGGGCCTTCCTGGAGGCCGAAGTCCGCGAATAATTGCCGATTGCCGATTATCCATAAGAGAGTGGGGAGGGTTCCCCGGCTGTAAATCGGCAATCGTCAATCAAAGATCGTCCATGAAGCGTTGTCCCTATTGCGGATATTCCAACTACGACAATGCCACCCAGTGTCGCAAGTGCGACGGCCCTTTCGTCAGCCGGCCCGCAACTACCCTCGGTCAGAAGTCCTATTGGGTTGGACCTCGAAAAGCGCGAGGAATTAGGAATAAGGCGCTGGCGGTTGTGGTCCTGGGTTTGGCGATTAAGCTGTACTGGGGCGGTTACGGACAGTGGCCGGCGATCGATTACCCTTCTTGGGCACAGGTCCGTTCGTGGCTCGAACCCCTGCTTCTTTACGGTGGCGGTGTGAGTTACCTTGTGGGATGGGCGCTCAGCCGTGTCTAGGCAATTCCAGCCATCCTTGGCCAAACGACGATCGAAGAGATTCTTCGCAGGCAGAGAAGAAGTCTGAGACTAGTGCTTCAGTGAGGGAAGCGACTCAGAATTCACAATTCCCGGAGCCCCGGACACCTGGCACCTGCCTTGCCTGCTTGACCGCGACTTGATATTATGCTCTGCGTTCACGGTAGTCCAACCCGGCCGCTCACAAAGGTGTTTCTCTTTGTCGCCGGGTGGCACGGATTCCGTAGGGTCTAGCCTGCTAAATCATATTGCGAGGTTGTTCAGCATCTCAGTTAAAGGAGGGACGTAGTTATGGGCGATGTTATTGTGAATCCTGCTGGTGCGGATACTCCGGCGCAATCCTTCCCGGAGCGGCTGTTGGGTATCTTTATCTCGCCGACGGAGACCTTAGCCGACGTGGCGCGCAAGCCGGGATTCTGGGCGCCATTGATAGTCATCGTGCTTGGCACGGTCGCCATGATCGAGACCATGATTTGGAAGATCGGTTTGGAGCGCCTTGCGCGCATGGGCATCGAAAAGAGCAGCCGGGCATCCAGCATGAGTCCGGAGCAAATCGACCAGGCGGTGAGCACAGGTGTGAAGGTTGCTAGGGTTACTACGCACATCTTTGCGATTTTGGGTCCGCCGATTGTTCTGTTGATCATTGCGGGTGTGGGAATTCTCATCGTGAACGTAATCTTCGGAGGGCGGGCGGGGTTTAAAACCGTCTTTTCCCTGGTTTGTTACGCGGACCTTGTATCGCTCTTAGGTGTGATAATGGCGGTAGCGATGATGTTCTTTGGTGACCCCGACCAATTTAATTCCCAGAATTTCATCCCCAGTAATGTGGGCTTTTTCCTCAATCCGCACGAGGTCTCCAAACCCCTGTACTCTCTGGCTTCCTCCGCTGATATCTTCACCATCTGGCTTCTGATCCTGCTAGGGGTGGGTCTCTCGAAGGGGACAGGAGGGAAGGTCAAGCCCTTGCCGATCTTCCTGGCGTTCGCAGGTGTTTGGATACTTTACGTTCTGGCCAAAGTTGGCTTTGCAATGATCTAATACGACTTGCGGCTCTGAAGCTTACCAGGTTTGGAGTGCGGCAGCTTGCTGCCGCTTTTATGCCCCGAGCTTGCTCGCGCTTCACGCAATAGCGCTGACTTTGAGGTCAGCACGATGGAGGCCGACCTAAAGGTCGGCGCTACAATTCCGCGGCCAGCAAGCTGGCCTGAACAAAAGCGGCAGCAAGCTGCCGCACTCCAGACGTGACCGGCAAGAAATGGCATTGCGATTTGAGGTTGTTGCTGAAGATAAAGCGACGGGAGCACGGGCTGGTCTTCTCCACACCCCCCACGGGATCGTGGAGACGCCGGTCTTCATGCCGGTAGGGACCACAGCCACAGTCAAGGGGATGACGCAGGGGCAACTGGAAGAGTTGGGAGTTCAGATTCTTCTGGCCAACACCTATCATCTCTATCTGCGTCCTGGTCCCGAGATCATCCGCGAACTGGGAGGACTGCACAGCTTCATGGCTTGGCCTCACCCGATCCTCACGGACAGCGGGGGGTTCCAGGTGATGAGCCTGAAATCTCTTGGCCGTGTTACGGAGGACGGAGTCTGGTTCAAATCCCACCTGGATGGTTCTTCCCACTTCCTTTCTCCCGAACGAGCTGTCGAGGTCCAGGTTGCGCTGGGAGCGGACATTATCATGACGCTCGACGAATGCGTCGAGTATCCCTCCAGCCGCGAAGCTCTTCATCGCGCCGTCAAGTTGACGGGTCGATGGGCGAGCAGGGCCAAGGAAAAGCTGCCAGCCATCAGCTCTCAGGCGTCAGCGAGCGAAAACCAAGCCGGCGGGCAATCGGCAATCGTCAATCATCAATCGACAATGGGAGAGCCGTCAGCCGTCAGCTCTCAGCCGTCAGCGAGCGAATCGCAGGCCGGCGAGCAATCGTCAATCGTCAATCGTCAATCGGCAATTCCAGCCCCGGCGTTGTTCGGTATAGTCCAGGGTGGAGTTGATAAGGATCTTCGACGCGAAAGTGCTGAGGGTCTGCTGGAATTGGATTTCGAAGGCTATGCCGTTGGCGGGCTCTCGGTGGGTGAACCCAAGGCAGAAATGTATGAAGTCGCCGAATACACAGCCAAACTGTTGCCGCGCAACCGTCCGCGCTATTTGATGGGAGTGGGGACGCCCGAGGACTTAGTGGAATGCGTGGCGCGAGGAATCGACATGTTCGATTGCGTCATGCCCACTCGAAATGCGCGCAACGGCGGTGTGTTCACTTCGCAGGGTAGCGTGATCATCAAGAACGCGAAGTACGCGCGGGATGAATCGCCGCTTGATCCGGCTTGTGGGTGTCCGGTCTGCCGGCGCTATTCTCGAAGCTACATCCGCCACTTGTTTCTTGCGGGGGAGATGCTGGGGGCCATTTTGACCACCCAGCACAACCTCCATTTTTACATTGACACGATGCGCAAAATCAGGCAGTCTTTGTTGTTTGGAGCGTTTGCGGAATTTCATTCTAGGGTGCGCGCTGAACCTTAGGCGTGCAAACCATCCCTGAGACGAATCCGGAAAGCCCGACTCCGCTAATCATGTTCCTCGCTGGCGGGGTGCCATATTCTAAATTCCTAGGCTTATCGGCTCGACCTTGATCGAGTGCATTATTGCGAATTCATTTGTTCTGGCGGCAGACCCGGGGGCGGGTGGGGCGCTAAGCCAGTTCCTTCTCCTTTTTGCGCCCCTGTTCGCCATCTGGTATTTCCTGGTCATCCGGCCTCAACAGCAGCAGCGTCGCAAGACTCAAGCCATGCTCGCCAATCTCAAGACCGGCGACCGCGTGGTGACGAGCGGCGGGATTTACGGAACGATTGTATCTTTCAGGAATGGCGTGGTTCAGCTTCAGATTGCAAACCAGGTTAGGGTTGATGTGGCGCGGTCAGCGATTACCGGCATGGTGACGGAAGAGACGGGCGGAGAGGCGAAGCAGGAGCCAACCGCCGCCAAGCAAAAGAGGCAGTGACGGAGCGCACTGTAGCGCTGACCTTTAGGTCAGCACGACGGGAAAGCAGGAAAATGCTGACCTAAAGGTCAGCGCTACAGTGCGGTCCCTCTGGGGGGATGAAGGAAGTCAAGCGATGGAAATGAAGATCAAAGGTCGCGCGATTTTTATCGGCGTGGTGATAGTGGGTTGCATCCTGGGAATAATCGGCTTTCCAAAGAATTTTCAGGAACTGAAGGATAACGTCCGCAGTCGCATCCGCATGGGACTTGACCTGAAGGGCGGTACCCACTTGGTGTTGCTGGTCAACGTGGAAGATGCTGTGAACATCACGGCCGACCAGGTGCTGGAGAGGCTAAGCGACGAGCTGAAGGTAAAGAACGTTCCCTACGCCGACGTTCAGAAAGCCGATGATACGCAAGTTCAGCCTCCCAAACACCGGATTGTCGTCAAGGGTGTTCCTCAGGAGAAGGCCGCCGATCTACAGACCTTGGCAAGCGAACAGTTCTCGGACTGGGATCTCTCCCGTGTGCCGGGCGATGCCACGAGTTGGTTGATGGCCTTGAAGACCACCGCTGCGGCTAACATCCGCAACCAGGCTCTTCTCCAATCAATGAACACCATCCGCAACCGGGTGGACCAGTTGGGCGTCACGGAGCCAACCATTGCTGAGTACGGGGGGCAGAGCGATTTTGAACTGGTCGTCCAACTTCCCGGGGTCGATGACCCGTCGCGCGTCAAGGACATTATTCAATCCACGGCGCTTTTGGAGTTGAAGCTGGTTCCGGATGGACCCTTCTCGAGTCGCGAGTCGGCGCTGGCGGCCCACGGCGGAGTACTTCCTCCCGATACGCAATTGTTGCCTGGACCCTTGGGGCAGAACGGCGAGACTTGGTACGTGGTCAACCGCGTAGCGGCGGTTACCGGGCGGGACTTGAGTGGCGCTGAACCCTCTCACGATGCCAATGGGCGTCCCGACGTGAATTTCACTCTAACGCGCGATGGGGCGGCGAGGTTTGGGCGGGTGACGGGCGCCAACGTGGGCAAGCTACTGGCCGTCGTCCTCGACAATCGTGTTTATGACGCGGCGACTATCCAGAGCCAGATTACTGACCGCGGCGAAATCACAGGTGGTTCCTTTACCCCGCAAAAAGTGCAGGACTTGGCTCTGGTACTGCGCTCTGGCGCATTGCCGGCCTCCATCAAGTACCTTTCTGAGGAGATTGTCGGTCCATCGCTAGGGGCGGATTCGATTCGCCACGGAGTCGTCGCTTGCATCGTGGGCTTTGTGGCGGTGATGGCATTCATGCTTATTTATTATCGCGGAGCGGGCATCAACGCTGACTTAGCGCTCATTTTGAATCTGATTATCCTGATCGCGGCGCTTGGTTACTTTGGCGCCGTTTTGACCTTGCCAGGCATAGCGGGAGTCATCCTGACAGTGGGCATGGGGGTTGACTCCAACGTGTTGATTTTTGAGCGCATACGAGAGGAATTGAGGTTGGGCAAGGCTGTGGGATCGGCGGTTTCCGGCGGCTTCGAGCATGCATTTGTGACCATCATTGATACGCACGTGACGACTATTGTCTCCGCGGCCATTCTCTTTACCTTCGGAACAGGTCCGATACGTGGTTTTGCGGTCACTTTAACCATTGGTTTGCTGGCTAACCTTTTCACTTCCGTTTTTGTGTCCCGTGTGATATTTGATTATGTGCTTTCAAGGCGGGAGAAAGGCGCGGAACTCAGCATCTAGCCGAAATTAGGGGAACTTCGGGTTGCCGTTCGGTGTCAAAAAGAGAGGCGAGGTACGGGATTAGGCCATGGAGTTTTTTCACGAACCAAAGATCGACTGGATGGGGATAAAGTGGTACTTCATCGCCTTGTCCCTCGCCCTGGCCGCCGCCGGATTGATTTCCATGGCGGTTAAGAAGGGTCTTGCTTATGGGATCGACTTCCGGGGTGGAACCGTGGTCAATGTGAAGTTTTCCAAGGCGCCCAGCCTGGATGGCATCCGCAGTGAGCTTGATCGGCAGAATCTGCGTGGCGCCACGATTCAGAGATACGGTGTACCCAGCGACCACGAAGTCATTATTGGGCTGGATCTAAAGACCACCGCCTCAAGCGAAGCCCTGGATCAAGGGAAGCGGGCAATTGTGACCACATTGTCCGGCTTGTTCGGGCAGGGGCAGGCGGGCAAACTGGATTTCAATAACTCCAGTCCCCAAACAGTCTCCGACCACTTGGTGGCTGCCGATCCTCTGGGACTTTCCTCCAAAGGTTTCGACTCCGCTACCAAGATTTACCGCGATCTGGCGGAAGCAGTTATCAATTTCAGGAACTCCCCGCCAAGAAGCGGGCTTATTTCAGATTTCCAGGAATTGAGTTCGGTCCCGGGTGTAAACGCGGGAGTGATCGCGACACTCAGAAACGACTTCTACCTTTCCAGCTTTGCTGTCAAGAACTCAGAGATCGTTGGACCCAAAGTTGGGAAGGACCTCCGCCAGCAGGCTCTTTACGTCACTCTGGCGGGACTGGGCGCAATGCTCATTTACATCTGGTTTCGTTTTGAGCTGTCATACGGCATCGCCGCGGTGGTTGCTACTTTTCATGACGTCACTATTACGTTGGGATTTTTCTCGTTGCTCAATAAGGAAATCACCCTGACGGTGATTGCGGCCTTGCTGACGCTGGTTGGCTATTCCATGAACGACACGATCGTGGTCTTTGACCGGATCAGGGAAAACGTTCGACTCAACAAGCGGGAAAACTTTGTTGGTCTGATCAACCGCAGCATCAACCAGACTCTGAGCCGGACGATTCTGACCTCGGGTTTGACCTTCCTGGCCGTGCTCTCTTTGTTCGTGTTCGGAGGGGAGGTCATCCACGGTTTCTCCTTTGCGCTCGTCGTGGGAGTAATTATTGGCACTTACTCTTCGATTTTCATCGCCAGTCCCATTGTGGTCTTCTTTCAGAAAAGATTGGTAGGAAGTGCGGCGGTGGCGAAGTCCAAGAATTACGCCCGCGAGGCTGTACCTGCTCGTCGGTAGTTATCATTAGTTTGTTGCCAGGGTCATTCTCCCTGGCCGTCTTAGGAATTCTAGGAGGCGGTAGCCATGTTCGACGAGAGTCTACTTGAATCTTCTCCATCGAAGGTGCCGGTTCTTAAGGGGAAGCACTGGCTCATCTCCTTGGCAATCGGTGTCGTGGTTTTTCTAATTCTGTTTTTTGGCTTGCCCGTATTGGTGTTCGGGGCTGAGACGAAAGTGATTGCGGCACAAGCCAGCATCGGCGCCGTGCTGGCCATGGCTTACGCGCTCATGTTGTGTTACGTGCTGGCGGATGCGCGTCATCTGAAGCTCAGTGCGCCGGTTTGGTTCGTCATCACGTTCCTTTTCAACGTGGTTGGTTTCATTGCGTACTTGATGTACTCCGCAGTAAAGACCGACAACTGGAGGCGAGCGACAATCCCGATCGCCTACATGGTTGAAGGTATCATCGTCGGCTTGTTGGTGCTGGTCCCCTTGATTTACACGGAGGCTCTGCCCTCGGCTCAGTTGATGACCTTTTTGGCGGCGCCGCCGCCTCCCCCGCCTCCCCCGCCTCCGCCTGCTGCCGCCCCGGCGCCTCGAATCGTCAAGCGGGTGACCGTGGAGGATATCATGAAAGCGCCTACGGTTATCCCCAAGACAGTGAAGATTATTAAAGACGCGCCTGAACCGCTGTCGAATGCCGGCGCTGTTGGAGTGGTAGGGGGCGTGCCTGGAGGTGTGCCGGGAGGCCAGATGGGCGGTGTTCTCGGCGGAGTTCTGGGCGGAGTGCTTTCCACTGCTTCTGCTCCTCCCCCCCCACCCCCACCGAAGGCAGCCACGCCGAAACGGATCCGGGTGGGTGGTCAGGTGGAAAGTGCGAGACTCATCTTTCAACCCAAACCTGAATATCCCCCGTTGGCGAAAATGGCCCGCATCCAGGGGACAGTCCGCTTGGAGGCCATTATCAGTAAGGACGGAACGATCCAGGATTTGAAAGTCGTTAGCGGACACCCGTTGCTGGTGAAAGCAGCCTTGGAGGCTGTGCAGCGCTGGCGCTACCAGCCCACCTTGCTGAACGGGGAACCTGTCGAGGTTGTGACTGAGGTGGACGTGAACTTCACCTTGGCTGAATAGTTTGTGGTATAGGAAAATCTTCCAGGAGGATACAAAACATCATGAATCTCTTTACCCTGAGCTTGTGGTTGTTTCAGGAAGGCGAGGCGACGATCGGATTCGATCCAGTGAGCATGTGGCGTTCGATGGCTTGGCCGGCCCGGTCGGTGGTCATAGTGCTGTTCATTATGTCGTGTTGGTCGATCGGGGTCATGATTGACCGCTGGATCGCCTTTAGCGCGGCTCGCAAGCAATCCCGGCTTTTTGCTCCCGCCGTAGCCGGTGCTTTGAAAGACGGCAAGATTGATGAGGCTATCTCCATTGCGGAACAGAATAAGCGGAGCCACCTGGCCAAAGTGGTGACGGCTGGTCTGCAAGAGTTCCAGGCTCATCAGGCTTCCGCGGAAATATCCGGTGAGACGATCGAGTCTTCCAAGCGAGCCCTGGAGCGCGCTTCGGCCATCGTGCATGCCGAGCTCAAGCGCGGCGTTTCCTCCCTTGCCACCACCGGCTCCACTGCGCCCTTCGTCGGGCTGTTCGGAACGGTGCTCGGCATCATCAACGCGTTCAAAGGAATTGCCGGCGCGAAATCCACAGGTCTAGCCGCTGTGGCGGGTGGTATTTCCGAAGCTTTGGTGACCACTGCGGTCGGTCTGTTTGTGGCCGTGCCTGCGGTGTGGGCCTACAATTACTTCGCCGGAAAAATCGAGTCTTTCGACGTGGAAATGGACAACTCCTCTTCCGAGTTGATTGACTACTTTATCAAGAGATCGTCGCGGGGGAAGAAATAATGGCTTTCAAAGCGAAGGCGCCTGGAGCTGTCTCAGACATCAATGTGACGCCGCTGGTCGATGTGATGCTGGTACTGCTGATCATCTTTATGGTGATCACCCCCATGCTGCAAAAAGGGGTCAGCGTCGACTTGGCTCGTATCAACAACCCACGTACGATGCAGCCCGCTGACAAGGAAGACGCTACGGTTCTGGCGATCACCCGGGATGGTAAGATCTACCTGGGTGCGGATCCCATCGCCGTGGACAAGATTACCGGCAAGGTCAAAGACCGGGTCGCGGACAAGCTCGATAAGACCGTTTACGTCAAGAGCGATGCCCGGGCCAAGTATGGTGATGTTGTCTCCGTCGTGGACGCGGTGCGGGCGGCAGGGGTGGATGCAATCGGGTTATTGGCCGAAAAGGTCCAGACTCGAGGCGCGTCTTCTGCCGCCGCGGCTGCTGAGACTCAGTAACGTCGGATTCTGTTCGTAAAGTAGAAGGAGGGTACCACTATGGCTATGGCCGTAGGGGGGAGCAAGAAAGGTCCCATGGTGGACATGAATGTGACCCCGTTGATTGACGTCCTGCTGGTGTTGCTGATCATCTTTATGGTGATCACGCCCTTGACGCCGAAGGGTCTGGACGCACTTGTACCTCAACCCAGCCCCAAGGACGTCAAGGTCGATGAGGAGATCCTCGCCCGAACAATTGTGGTGTCTATAGACAGTGCCCGTCGGGTTAAGATCAATCAAGAACCAGTCGACATCCGCACGCTTGGTTCGCGCCTCGAAGACATTTTTAAGACGCGCAGCGACCGGGTGATGTTCGTGAAGGGCGATCCCACATTGCCTTTTGAGAGTGTAGCGGAAATCATCGACATCGGTAAGGGCGCCGGTATTGATAAGATCGGCCTCGTTACCAAGGCCTTGGAAGAAGGCCAATAGTCCCCCACCTATGCTCACATCGAGGGAGGAATTCCAATGAAGGTGTATAAGTTCGCCCTGCTGGGGGCTTTGTTGCTTTTGCTGGCTGTCACCAGCGGATGCAGTAGACTCAGGGCGCGGGACCAGCTCAACAAGGGCGTTGCGGCCTTCCGCAACTCGCAGTTCCAAGCCGCCATCATGCATTTCAAGCAAGCTATAAGCTTGGACCCCACGCTGTTGAATGCCAAGCTCTACCTGGCTACTGCGTACCTCAACCAGTACATCCCGAGCGGAGAATCCCCGGAAAACGTGAAGATCGCTCACCAGGCGATCGATGCTTATGAGGACGTCCTGAAGGCGGATCCCAACAATTCTAACGCCATTGCCAGTATTGCTCAGATTTATTACTACATGAAGCAGTTTGACAAGGCCAAGGAATACCAGCGGCATTTGCTACAGGTTGAGCCCAATAATCCTACCCCCTATTATTGGATCGGGATGCTTGATTGGGCAATCTGTTTTCCTCGTACGCAGCAGATGAGGAAGGATCTGAAGATCGAATTCCCGAAGGATCCCAAGAACCCCAGCAGCTTGGCGCCTTTCCCCGAGAAGGCCCGGGCGCAGCTCGAAGAACAAGTCGGGCCGCTGGTCAAGGAAGGGGTAGAGACTCTGGAGAAGGCAATTCAGCTTAACCCGAACGACTTCAATACCATGTCCTACCTGAACCTGATATATCGGCAAAAAGCTGATTTGGAGCCTAACGCCGCGGCGCGCGAAGCTGACTTGAAACAGGCTGATGACTGGGTCAGCAAGGCTATAGCTATCAGGAAGGCAGGCGGAACATAGGACGCCCGCATCGCTCAGTCAGCTATTCCTGAATTGTTGTCGAATTGCGAACCCGGCCCCGCGCAAGGGGCCGGGTGTCTTCACTCGGCCTTGCAAGGCGGAGGCCGCCAGCCACCTTTTTCCCACCGGCCCCCCGGCGAGCCCGAACTCGTTTTTGACGAGCGTCTCGGTCTTCGCAGACATTAATCGTCAGAAGTGCTCGGCGTGCGTTCCTCCGCAACCCGACCCAGTGCCAGCCGGGTTAGTCCTCTCAAAGAGGTTGCCTACGCGTCGCTTCGGCTGCCCTGAAAGAGGCAAGATTTTCCGCATCAATTACGGCCGTCCCAGTATCCACACGAGTTGGCAGGGGCGGAACCGGCGCCGTCTGCCAGTCTTTGAACTCGTGAACGATGTTGTGGTGCAGGTCATCCAGGAAACGCAGCCCGTAGAAGGCCATCGTGTAGGGTTTCTGGGAAACCGTCGCGGCTATCACACCCTGAGTGATGAAGTCGAGTGTTTCGGGAGTCTTATCCATCGCCACGATGGGAATCTTGCCGCCGAGGTTCAACCGATGGAGCGCTTCCGCCGCGCCCGGACCGCCCGAGGCTTCCACGCACACGATACCATCGATCTTTTCCTTCGCGTCGATAAGGGCGGAAATCTGGTCATTGGCCGAGCGCGGGTCGCCTTTGTCATCCAGAGTGTGAATGACCTTAACTCCCGGATACTTCTTAAGTGCCTCGGAGAGTCCGCGGACTCGCTCGTCCAGGTTGAGCTGTCCGGGTATGGTGATCACGACCACCTGACCTTGGCCGTGGACCAACTCGCCCATGCGCTTCCCACTGATGAGCCCGGCCTGATAATTATCCGTGCCAATGAATAAGATGCGGTGCGACTCCGGCGCATCAGAATCTACGCAGATGACCGGTATTCCTGACTTTACGGCGGCGTCGATAGCATCCTTGAAAACCTCCGGCCTGGCGGGCGAGACCGCTATACCGGAAGGATGCTTGGAGACTGCCTTTTCAAAGGCCTCAAGCTCGTCTTGCGGAGAGTACGTGTCCGGCCCCGTAAACTCGGCTTTGACCCCAAGCCCACGAGCTGCATCCATGAATCCGGCTTTGGCTTCCTGCCAGTAAGGGAGACTTGTATTTATGGCGACAAAGATATACCGTTCGGTTTCCTCATGAAAAGGCTTCTGACATGAGCTGAAGATTCCAACTGCTAGAAGTAGCGCAATGGATAAGAGCTTCCATGTGGCTTGTTTCATATACCCTCCTTTGCTCCGCCCGTGACGGGCCACTCACACTCGCTTTGGGCAGGCCTGTTTCGACCTTTCCTCCAAGGATTCATGAAGCCTACCACAAAATTGGAGCCAGCGGGAAGGGTGCCTGCGTCTTTGAGTGAAATGCTTGAACCAACCTCGCTGGCTGCCCTAGAATGCTAATTGGAGCCATGCTTCACTTCGAAGACATCGCCGGAAAGGTCCGGGCTTATCGTCCCGGGGAAGACCTGACGCCACTGCGCAGGGCCTATGACTTCTGCGCCATCCACCATTCCGAGCAGAAGCGCCTCTCCGGTGAACCCTTCATCTCGCATCCGCTCGAGGTTGTCCAGATCCTGGCAGAGATGAAGCTGGACCTCGTGTGTCTGACTGCTGGCATGCTGCACGACGTGGTGGAGGACACGGGCACGACGAGCGAAGCGATCGGGCGCGAGTTCGGTCCCGAAGTAGCGCGTATCGTGGATGGGGTGACGAAGATCGGCCGCATCAGGTTCATGAGCCGGGAGGTGCAGCAGGCCGAGAACTTCCGCAAGATGGTCCTCGCCATGGTGGACGACATCCGGGTCGTGCTGGTGAAGCTCGCCGACCGGCTGCACAACATGCGCACCCTCGAGTACCTCCCGCCCGAGGGGCGGGAACGCGTGGCCCGGGAAACACTCGAGATCTACGCGCCCATCGCTCACCGCTTGGGAATGGGAAAGGTCCGAGGCGAACTGGAAGACCTGGCGTTCAAGTTTCTCGAACCCGAGTCCTATCTCGAGGTCAAAGGGGCCGTCGAGAGCCGCCGCAAGGTGAGCGAGGATTTTCTCGCTGAAGTGCGCGATCAAGTGGATGCAAAGATGAAGGAACATACCATCCCGGCGCGCATTGAAGGCCGTATCAAGCGCCTTTACAGCATTTGGCAAAAGCTTTTGAGGCAGCATGTCCCCATGGAGCAGGTTTACGACCTCCTGGCCATCCGGATTATTACCGACAGTGTGAAGAACTGTTATGCTGCACTGGGAGTCATTCACAATACTTGGAGGCCCGTACCGGGCCGCATCAAGGACTTCATCGCCATCCCCAGGCCCAATCTTTATCAGTCTTTGCACACCTCAGTAATTGGTCCTCATGGCCAGCCCTTCGAGGTCCAGATTCGCACTGAGGAGATGCACCGGATCGCCGAGGAAGGCATTGCCGCCCACTGGAAATACAAGGACGGCGCCCCCCTCGCGCCGCAGGATGAGGAGCGCTTTGCGTGGCTGCGGCACCTGGTGGAATGGCAGCAGGAAATAGGCGACCCGGGCGAGTTCCTTTCCACGCTGAAGATCGATCTTTACCCGGAAGAGGTCTATACATTTACTCCCAAGGGCAAGGTGATCGTGTTGCCCCGTGACGCCACGCCCATCGACTTCGCCTACACCATCCATAGTGAGGTGGGCCACCATTGCGTGGGCGCGAAGGTCAATGGCCGCATCGTTCCCCTCAAGTCCAAATTACGGAACGGCGATATTGTGGAAATTGTGACCCAGGCGCATCACACCCCCAGCCGCGACTGGCTTGCTCTAGTCAAGACCTCGCGAGCGCGCAACAAGATCAAGCACTGGGTCAATGTGGCGCAAAGGGGGCAGGCCGTGGAAATCGGCAAGCGGTTGCTGGAAAAGGAGGCACGCAAATACGACGTGACGCTGAAAAAGATAGGGGTGGAAGACTACCAGCGGGTGGCGCGGGATAACGGCTGCACGCAGGTGGATGACCTGCACGCGGGGATTGGATATGGAAAGTTCTCCGCGCGCCAAGTGCTCGCCAAGCTTGTTCCCTCGGCCCGGCTCGAGACGGCCCATCCTTCCCGGCTTACCACAGTGAAACGGGCGCTTGGTATCTCCGGCGATACGGCCATCCAGGTGCACGGCCACGGTGACCTGATGGTCTATCGCGCCAAGTGTTGTAATCCTGTTCGGGGGGAGGAAATCACCGGCTACATAACCCGCGGGAAGGGGATTGCGGTGCATGCCAAGAGCTGCCCCAACGTTCAGAATCTCCTTTACGATGCCGACCGGCGAATTGAGGTCAGGTGGGTAGGGCCCAAGTACAGCCTTTATCCCGTCAAGCTCACGCTGTTCACTCGCGACCGCCAGGGCCTTTTGGCCGACGTGACCGGGGCGATCGCCGACGTTCATTCGAATATCCAGGACATCAATGTGCGCACGGGTGACAGCCAGGCGAATATCGATGTGACGTTGGATATCGTGGATTTGGACCACTTGGAGAAGATCGTATCATCTCTGCGCAAGATCGAGGGGGTTTACCAGGTTGAACGGGTAATGCATTGAAAGGAGAAATACAGTGAGCAAGAATGTGATTTCCACTTCGAAAGCCCCAGCGGCCCTCGGTCCTTATTCACAGGCTGTATGCTGGGGAGACTTGATCTTCGTTTCCGGTCAGATTCCCATCGACCCCGCCACCAGCCAGGTTGTAGGAGACGACGTCGCCGTTCAAACCGAGCGAGTCCTGAAAAACCTGGCGGCAGTCCTGGAGGCAGCGGGCGCTGGTCTGGACAGGGTTTTGAAAACCACCGTGTACCTCAGCGACTTGAACGATTTCGGAAAGATGAACGAGGTCTATGCCAGGTTCTTCAGCGAGCAACCGCCCGCGCGCGCGACCGTCCAAGTCGCCCGATTGCCCCGTGATGTGAGTGTGGAAATTGAAGCCGTCGCCGCGGCTTAAGGAGGGAGTTCGCCGTCTTGGCGGGCCGCCAGGCCTGTCTGATGGCCGCCTGCCGGGGGAATGACCAGCCGTCGCACACTACTTCGCTTTCGCAACCTTGCCCGAGCGAATGCATGCCGTGCAGACGCGCATTGACTTGTGGACGCCCTCCACGATGGCATGAACCCGGCGCAAGTTCGGGTTCCACCGGCGCCTGGTGACGTTGTGGGCGTGGCTTACATGATTTCCGTATTTTGGGCCTTTCCCGCAAATCTCACAAGCCAGAGCCATAGCGACACCTCGTAAGCAGGGCAAATACTTTTCTCGCGCAACCTCTTCATTGTACCAGAGCCGCCCTAACTTTGCCCACTTCTTTGTTCGTGGTTGGAGTTACAATACCAGCATGAGAAACGAACCATTCTTTCGCGGCTTTACAGCGTTAATCATCTTCGTGCTGCTTGCAGGCTTAGCGGCCCTCACTTCCTGCCAGCGGAAAAGCACGTCGGATCGCGAACTGGTGGCGAAGGTCGATGGCCAGCCCATCTTCCGTGATCAAGTGGAAAGGGCCTATCGTAGCCGCCAGGGTGCAGGGTCCGACACCAACAGCCAGGAAGAAGCCTGGAGCTTTAAACTGAATGTTCTGGATGAACTGATCGTTAATCAGATTCTCGTTGACCACGCCTCTCACGCTGGCATCACAGTCTCGGAAGCCGAAGTAGACAACAAGGTGGCCGAATTTCAGAGCCCTTATTCGGCAGAAGAGTTCCAGAAACGTCTCCGGGACCAGGACCTCGAAATGGAGGATCTCCGCAAAGAAGTACGCCGGAGCATTATCATCACAAAGCTTATCAATAAAGAAATCATCTCAAGTATAAAGGTGTCCGACGCCGACATTGCGGCCTACTACGAACGCAACAAGGCCAACTTCAATGTCCCTGAAACCCTGTACCACCTGGCCCAGATCCAGGTCACTCCCGTTGCGGACCCCGAGGTGCGCAACCTGAAGAACGACGACGCCAAGACCCCCGCCGCCGCAGATCGGAAGATCCAGGCGCTTTACGCCCGCCTGCGCGCCGGGGATGACTTCGCCACGGTGGCGCAGGAATACTCGGAAGATCCTCGAACGGCTTCGGGGGGCGGTGACATGGGCTTCATCCCGGCCTCGGCATTGGACTCCACCCCGCAGATCAAGCAGGCCGTCACCTCGCTCCAGGTCAACCAGTTCACTGGGATCATTCCCAGTGCATCCGGGTACCACATCTTCAAACTGCTCGGCAAGGAGCCAGCCGCAACCCATACCCTTTCCGAGTTGAGGGTTCAGAATGCCATCCGGCAGACGCTGAGGAACGAAAGGGAGCAGCTTCTGAAAGCGGCCTATATCGAGACGCTGCGCAACCGAGCTAAGGTCGAGAACTACCTGGCCGAGCAGATCGTCAAAGGACAGCTCAATCCCTCTTCCGCCAAATGATCCTGTAGGGGTAGGGCTTGCCCTACCCTCGTGGGTGACGAAACCCCACGCAGGGGACGGCAAGCCGTCCCCCTACTAGACGAGCCGCAGCAGGCGGAATCCCGCCTCCACGCCGGTTTCTTCCTGAGCGTAGACGCGTTCCACGCGGCCGGCGCGGGGGGCGCGGATTTCGTTCTGCATTTTCATCGCTTCGATCACCAGAAGTCCCTGGTCCCGGACCACCTCCTGGTTTTCAGAAACCAGCACCCTAACGATCTTCCCTGGCATGGGCGCCACGATTTCCTGTGGGCCTTTCTCTTGAACTCCAGCGCCATCGCGCCTCCAGCGGCGGGGATCATGGATTTCCACTAAATAGTGCCGCAGACCCACGGCAACCACGTAGGGGCTCAAGTAACCCTCGGCGTCACCCGCCCTCTTGCTGACCTGGGCTTCGTAAGACCGTCCGTCGATCAGGATCGAGTAAACCCCTGGCGAGATCTCTTCCCCATCCGCATGAAGCGTCTCGCCATCGAAGAAGAAACGGAGCAGCTTTTCGGGTCGGGGTGGCGTGCCGCCCTTTGCCTCGAGCGGTGCTTTGTGAGGATCGCCAGGCTTCGCGCTGTCTTGCCACAGTGGCTGCGGTTTTCCCGTCGCCCCATCACCTTCATCGGGTTGCAGGCCCTCGCTTGGCGCAGGGTGATGGATTTTCCCCCCAGAGGATGCGGCTCCCATCCTACCTTGCACGGGGCTCGCCGGCGTCGACAGTTCAAGCTTGTGATCCGAAGTCTTCGAGCCCGAATGGATTTTGATTTCGAGTTTCATCAGCCTTTCCAGTTCCCCCGTCGAGGCCACTGGTTGAGCAGCGAGTCTCTGCCCGCATTTTTCCACGTGCTGTCGCATGTCGAGGCCGGAGTTTTCTTCCCCTCGCGCCCTCCCATGTGGAGGGCCGCGGCCAGCACGGCGACGCGCTCTTCCTCGGGTGAAGCCGGCGCTTCCTCCATGAGGCCGGCGGCCAGGACGCGGTCAATGAATCCGGTGTCCAGGTGGCCGGCGACAAATTCCGAGTGCTCCAGCAGGCCCCGGAAAAAAGGGATGTTGGTTTTGATGCCGAAAATCTCGTACTCGCCGAGCGCCCGCCTCATGCGTACGATGGCCTCCGCGCGCTCAGTCCCCCAAACCGCGACTTTCGAAAGCAGGGGGTCATATTCCAACGGTACTGTCCATCCTTCGTAGACACCGCTGTCGCGTCGCACGCCCGGGCCTGCTGGCACCTGGAGCCGGCTGATGCAACCGGGGCAAGGAAAGAAATTGTTGGTGGGGTCCTCCGCGTAGATGCGGCACTCGATCGCTGCGCCTCTCAAGCGCACGTCTTCTTGCCGCCACGCCAGCTTTTCCCCCGCCCCAATCCGAATCTGCTCCTTCACCAAGTCTATTCCCATCACGAGTTCCGTCACCGGGTGTTCGACTTGAAGACGCGTGTTCATCTCCAGAAAATAGAAATTGCCGCTTTGCTCCACGAGGAATTCCACAGTGCCGGCGTTCCAGTATCCCGCCAGCTTTCCGATGCGCACCGCGGTTTCCCCCATGCGTTGGCGCAACTCCTCGTGCACGACGGGTGACGGGCACTCTTCCAGCAGCTTCTGGTGTCTTCTTTGCAGCGAGCACTCCCGTTCGCCAAGGTGAATCAGGCGCCCGTACTGGTCCCCGAGAATCTGGATTTCAATGTGGCGGGGGCGGTCGAGGTATTTCTCGAGGTAAAGCGAGGGATCGCCGAAGGCGTTTTGCGCCTCCGAGCGCGCCGTGTTATAGGCGGATTCAAGCTCGGCAGGAGAATGCACCAGGCGCAATCCCTTGCCGCCCCCTCCCCCCGAGGCCTTGAGCATCACGGGATAGCCGATTCCTTCCGCAACTCGATGCGCTTCCTCGAGGCTTTCCAGGTTGCGGTCGGCCCCGGGGACCACGGGCAGACCCGCCTGGATCAGGGTGTGCCGCGACTTGGTCTTCGAGCCCATCAACTCCATCGCGGCCACCGGCGGTCCGATGAATACCAGCCCCGCATCCGCGCAGGCGCGGGCAAACTCCGGGTTCTCCGCCAGGAAGCCGTAACCGGGGTGAATAGCCTCTGCGCCGCTTCGTTTGGCGGCATCAATAAGGCGGTCGATGCATAGGTAACTTCCGCTCGAGGGAGCGGGCCCGATGCAAAAAGCCTGGTCGGCATAGCGGACGTGCAGCGATTTGCGGTCCACGTCTGAATAAACTGCCACCGTGCCGATTCCCATTTCGCGGCAGGCGCGCATCACGCGCACCGCAATCTCGCCACGGTTGGCGATCAGGATCTTGCGAAACATTGCTGCTGTCCTTCCCCTGACCTTGCGGCTTGTCAATGATAGCCTTGCTCCTTGGCTGCGGCAAGGTCTACCGCGAGCCCCGAGCTGAGATGACGATGGAGACAGTCTTCAACATGATTCGCAGGTCGAAGATTAGGGAAGCATTCTGAAGATAGTAAAGGTCATATTCGAGTTTCAGGAGGGCGTCCTCTTCGCTGGCGCCGTAGGGACAGCGAATCTGCGCCCAGCCAGTAATGCCGGGACGAATCAAGTGGCGCAATGAGTACAGTGCGTACCTGCGCTGGAGGGCCTCGACGAAGATCGGCCGTTCGGGGCGCGGCCCGACGCAACTCATCTCGCCCTTGAGGACATTCCACATCTGGGGAATTTCATCGATGCGAAGCTTGCGCAGCCATCGTCCGATGCGGGTGACGCGCGGGTCGGTGGGCAAAGCCCATACCGGGCCGGTATCCTGTTCTGCTTGACCGACCATGGTTCGCAGTTTGTGAATGCGGAAGATCTTTCCTCGCTGCCCGACCCTTTCCTGGGAGTAGAGGACATGGCCGCCGTCCTGGAGTTTGATGAGGACTGCCGCCAGGAGCAGGAGAGGTGAAGTCAGAATCAACCCTCCCAAGGCGATGGTGATATCCGCCAACCGCTTGATGACCTGAAGGCTCCGTTCGTTGAGGGAACTGAAACCCTCAGCGGTGGCCAGCCAGCGTTCGTCGACATACTGCGCAGGGACGCGTTCCGCAAATTCCGCGACGAGGCGAGGCAGGCTCCAGACCAACACGCCTTGTAGGCGAAAGGCAGCGGCCTCGCGTATCACGGCCTGATCGGGTGATGCACCCGCCAGGATGACGAGGTCGAGATCTTCTGGGTTTGTGCGGCCCGCATTGGGTCCGTTGGTGACCGGGTCACCCTGCGGATCAGCTCCCGGCAGCTGGATGTGGATTCTTGAGGAGGGGGAGAATTCGCGGATCAACTGGCGAGCCGTCTCTGCTTCGGTGGAATTGCCCAGGATGAGGACAGAGAGGCTTCGACGGCGCACACGCACAAAAAACCACACGCGCCACGCGATGAGCGAGAAGGCGAAGAGCGTGTTCGCAATGGCAAATATGCCGCGGCCGAAACGATAACTTGGCGCAAAATAGAAAAAGAAGGAAGTCGCAATTACTGCCAATAATAAACCGAGGAGAGGTCGGCGCAAGTTTTCAGCGGAACTCGCTGCTGGCTGCACTTCGTAAGCCCGTGTGACGTAGAGGCTGAGCGGATAAACCATGAGGCAGAGGCCAGTGGCAAGGCTGTATTTCTCATAGAAAAGCCACACGTCGCCGAGGCGGATGTAAATGCCGAGGCATAGAGAGAGGGCCAAGAGAACGAGGTCCCCGACCAGGAGGGCCAATTTCGATTTGGTCAGCAGCGAAGCCTTCATGCGGGTGCGTGGTTCTCCATCATTAGGGCGTCCATCTCCCTTAGCAGCTTATCGTACTGATCGGCCACGGCGTCCGGCGAATAGTGGCGCGCCATGAAATCAGCTCCCCCGCGCCCCAGCCGTTCGCGGGCAGACGCGTCGTGGTACAAGGTTACAATGGCCCGGCAAAAATCTTCCACGTTGCCCGGCGTGGTGACGAGGCCTGCGCCTGCCTCATCGAGGAGCCGGGCGGTATCGGAGTCGGCGTCCACACTGGCAACGACAGGGCGCGCGGCGAGCAAAAAGCCATAAACGCGGGCGGGAAACGAGGTCTTGCCGACGCCAGGCTTTGTGGTCAAAACAAAAACATCGGCACTGGCCAGCATCTCAGGAATTGTTTCGCCGGGCTGCGTGGGAAGAAACCTCAGGTTCGCAACCTGGCGCTCCCGGGCCCGGCGCGCCAAACCCGCCTGCCGCGATCCCTCGCCAATGACCAGGAACAAAAGGTTTTCGATGGAGGTCAGTTTCTCCGCTGCGTCCACCACGATCTCACTCCCATGAGTGTAACCGATGTTGCCCGCGTACATGACGACAAACTTGTCGTCGAGCTTCCAGCGCTGGCTGAAGGAATTGCAGCGGGGCAGAGGCGTGATGGCCGATGTGTCAATGAAATTGGGGATGTTCTGGATTTTCCGAGGGTCGATGCCCTGGGCAGTGATATTCTCCGCAAAGGAACTTGTGATCACGGTGATTCGGTCACAGCGCCGGTAAATGCGATTCATCAGGCAGGTCATGGCACGCGTGAGCCAACCCGCGCGGACCTCGCCACTGGCAAGATAGGCTTCCGGGAAAAGATCCTGGGCATTGTAAATCACGGGGCAACCCCATAGGGCCTTCAGGGATAGGGCATTGAACCCCAGCCAAAAGGGCGGAGAGACCACCAGCACCGCACCGGGGCGACCCGTAAACAAGCTGGCGAGAAAACTGGTCAGCGTGAAGGTCAGATAGTTTAGCAGCTTCGAAATCTTGCCATGGGATCTTGGCAGAGCCCAGCAGCGCACGATCTTCACACCATCGCGAAGTTCTCGCCGAAAAGGCCGGAACAGGTAACCGGGCGGAACGCGGGGGAGCCGGTAGTGGGGTGTGCCCGCGAGTACCGTCACCTGGTGGCGGCGCGCAGCAAGCGCTCGCGCCAGGCCCGTAATCACGTCAGCGTTACTCGTGACCTCGGGGGCGAATCGAATGCTGAGGATCAAGAGACGCATGGGGAATTCTGCATGCCCGCGACTTGCACAACCGGGTGTGGTCAAATCCTCCCTTACAGCCTTTCAAGCAATCGGCGAATGATCATTCTCACGCAGGGAGCCGCCCCGGCGTCGGAAGCTGACCTTTGGCCACGCTCTCCAGCATGTCCACAAAGCGGCTGGCAATGTCATCCCACGAGGGCGCCATTGCCAGGATGCGTTTGCCGTTCTCGACCAGCCGCCGGCGAAGCTGCTCGTCTTCCATCACTCTGGCCATGGCCTTCGCCACGCTGTCCGCATCCAACGGGTCGAAGTAAACCGCGGCGTCCTGACAGCGTTCCTTCGCAAAGTCGCGGTCACTGGTGAGAATCGGTAAGCCAAAGTGCATGGCCTCGTCATATGTGAAAGAAAAGGTTTCCATAAGGGTGGGAAGGATGTATGCATCCCCTGACTGATATAAGCAGGACAACTCTTCACGGCTTACCGGCCCGATGCAATTAATGCTCGAGCATTCTCCGGCTTGCGCTATCTTGCGTAGAAACCTTTTTGCGCCAGTCTCTTGGCCCGCGGTGATATTGATCAAGCACCGCGCAGGCCTCGATGTATAGCGTGGAAGCTTCTGAAGGGCATCGAAGAGAATTTCTATGTTCTTATGCGGATAGTATCGGGCGAAACACAAGAAGAGGAACGGCTCGCTTGACGGGCGGCCTTGAGATGAGTAACGCCGGCAGGGCTCAAAAGCTGGCATGGCATAGGGAATGACGAGAATCCTTTCAGGGTGGATCCCATAGATGGACACAAGCCGCTGTTTGATAGCCTCAATTTGAACGATGATTAAGACCTCGTGCGGCAAGCCCTGGTACAGCCAGCGGCCGTAGGCGACCCTGAGCTTGTCTCTGATTGTAAGACGCCTCTCCACGGCCGGTTCGCGGTATACCACATGTGGCAACTGGAGGAATACAGCCGTTCGGCACACCAGGCGGCGGGGGAGAAAACTGCCCATGCACACCAAACCGTCAGCATGTTGATCGCGACACAATTTTGGAATATATCGATTAAGGAGGTTTTCGCGGCGGAGCAAGCTTTGTGTTTTGGGAATGAGAAGCGCAGAGATGTTGGGGGCCACGATATCCGCATACTCCGGAATGTCCGGCAGGATCAAGGTGAAGTTATGTTCAGGATGCTCACTGAGGCGCTGAAGGATCCCCAACCCCACTTGTTTCGTGCCCTCGGATGAAAGGCCTATGCCCTCAACGACAAACTTCATCGCTTATTCCCCCGCAACAGCTAAGGGCCTGCGAAAAAATCTGATCGACCCCTCCGTAGCAGCGCTCCATTCGGTTTCAGGTTTCAGCCCAGACATACGACGACCGGCGCCTTGAGCAGACTGCCGCTACAACGACACTCGTACACAGTTTCTTGGCGATGATCGGAGGGCGGTCTGCGAACCGTGGGCGCCCTCCGGCTTCTCCCAAATCGCTCCCATTGTAATATATTTCACGGATTTTGGGACTCGGGGAGGGAGTTTGGTCCAAGAATGGCTTGCCAAGGCCACCGCGACGGGAGGTCTGCACGTGGGGCATCCGCGCGGCGCTCCGGGCAGGCATCCGGCGGCTGCGCGCTCACGGAGGGCCGCTACTCTCTCTTCGAAAGGAGAAACGCGAGTGGGCCGTAGAGGCTGCCGAGCAGGAAGGGAAGCCTCGGAACTCTGACTGGAGTAGAAGGTGACTTAACCTGCCACCGACGCAGAATACGTGATGCCGTGTAGCGAAGGATTTCCCCACGCAGCGAGGGTTCCTGTAAGTAATATTTCGTGAGAATGGCGGTGTGCGCGCAGCCGGCTCGGAAAATACCGCGGCGGAAGGCCTTCCAATCAGCCGGCCAACTGTGCGTAACCACGGCTCCTGGCTCAAACAGGATTCGTCCTCCACGCCGCAATACATTGAAAAAAAGTTCGGTATCGTCCCCGGTTCGAATTCTAGTCCCGGGTCCGAATCTTTGATCGAAATACCCGAACCGCTCGAAGACGTCGCGGCGAAAGGCCACGTTCATGGTAAATCCGTTCATCGCCATGCGGAGGGGGAAGCGGTCGTCGGCTGCACGTGCGTCCAACATCGTCGGGGCATCGGGCAATCCCGCGCAGACGATTTGCTCAAAGCCTTGGTGAACGGGGTCGGCGGGGTTCTCTGCACGAACGGCCCCCATCACGCAGTCCAGCGTGGAGTCGGCGAGCGGGGCGATCAAGCGTGGCAGCCAGTTTTCGCCAGCCTGCGTGTCGTCGTCGAGAAAGGCTATGAAATTCCCCCGCGCCACACGGATACCGGTGTTGCGGGCGCGACCGCTCCCGCGGCCTGCCTCGGTGGTGACTCTGGCGTCGTGGCGCTTGGCAATTTCTTCCACTGCGGTATGGCGGGAGCCGTTGTTGACGACGATGACTTCAGCCACCGCTTCCCGGAATGGCCGCAACGACTCGAGGCACCGCTCGAGGTCCGCCAAGCGGTCAACCGTGCAGACGATGATGCTCGTCTTTTTGAACAGCTCGCCCGGGGCTTCCATTTTCTTTTCCGTCATCGCGTGCTTACCCGGCTGCCCACGCGCGCAGCTCGGGATTGGGGTTTCGCATCTTCCCGAATCCCTAACCCCGAACCCCTAGCCCGGAGTCAACAGTTCGTCATAAAGCTTGCCGAAGCCCTCTGTCATCTGCGCGAGGCTGAAGTGATCCCGCACCCGTGCCTGTGCGGCCGCTCCCATACCCAGCCTTTGCTCCCGGTTGTTGAGCAGAAGACGGATGCGGGAAGTCAAGGCTTCGACATCGCGTGGCGGGACGAGCCAACCCGTCTTCCCGTCCTCAATAAGCTCGGGGACTCCCCCTACTGCGGAAGCGACAACCGGCAAGCCTGCCGCCATGGCATCAAGGGCGGCGATGGGAAGACCTTCTTCGAGAGAGGGCAGCACAAAGACGTCCCAACGGGGCATGACCGAACTGAGATCGTCAACCCATCCCAGAAACTCGACCCTGCCCGCGAGGCCGAGTTCTTCAACCCTTTGCTCCAACGCTTTGCGCTGCGGCCCCGATCCGGCGATCTCGACGCGAAGACTTGGGAATTCGCGTTGGAGCACGACCGCCGCATCCAGCAGGTACTCGATTCCTTTCAGAAAGATCAGCCGCCTGGCAGTTCCGAGAACGACACCAGAGGTGGAACGACAGCGCAAGGCAAGGGCGTCAGCGTCGGGGACTCCCACACCGGCGTAAATCACCCGGGCGGGCCCATCTACTACCCGGCTTGCCACGGCCCGGGAGACGGCGACCATAACGTCTGCGCCCCGGGCGGAGAAATAGACCGGAGTGAGGCCCCGCGTCTCCAGGATGGTGGCGTGGATGTGCACAACGATTTTCGCCCCCGTGGCGGCCCGTGCGAGCCAGCGCACCGACCTCCCCCCAAAATGGATGTGGACGATGTCAACATTCAGCCTGCGCAGGCGCTGCCAGAACCTCCAGGCCCCCACAGGGTCACGCGCGCCTCGCGACCAGTCGAGGGCACTCGCCCGCGCGCCAGCTTGTTCCAGCATGTCCACTAGAGGTCCCTCTCCAGCCAGAAACAAGGCCTGCAAGCGGTACCGCTGGGGATCGAGTCCACGCGCCAGCGCACCCACAATTCGGGCAACACTCGTATACTCAGGCTGTGCCGTGCCAAGAATGTGCAAAACCTCGCGAGGCATCATTCCCCCGGCCACCGGTCTTCCATAACAACCCGTGCCAGGGGAAGTCTACCAGATGTTATAAGGGAGAAGCGCAGGAAAACCTGATCTCTTATCCTCGTGAAGGCTTGCGCCAGATGGCCAGGATCGATTTCCCGACTGCATATCGAAGGACCTTGTCCAGGACTCGTGAGAGCGGAATTAACCACTGGTCCCAGAATTGCAGTTGTGCTGGGTTCGGCATGGCTTGCCGCAGAAGCAGCAAATTTGCCAGAGAGGCAGTGAGGCCGACGGAATCTAGAAAAATCAGTTTGTCGAGCCGCAAGCTGACGGGAGAGATGCTTCGCAACATCGAGCGGTTGTAGCGACGGAAATGTCCGACGGCTGCGTCGAAAGGAGTGAATAGCCACTGATGAGCCGGCGATAGCGCGATAATCCGTCCGCCGGGCCGAAGATGCGAGGCCGCCATTTTCAGTTCTTCACGGTCGTTCTCGATATGTTCGAGGACATCGATGTAGATGATCGTGTCGAACTGCTGGCTGGCATCTAGGGCCTGCAAGGTACTGCACATGGTTTCGTAGGTGTAATGCCCCGTTGTTTGGTTCAAGTCCTTGGTTATCTGCGCGGCGAGTTGTGGATCGGGCTCAAGACACACCCACCGCCCCCGGTCGCCGGAATCGAGGAAGGGCGTATTCGATCCCATCCCGGCGCCCACCTCAAGAATGTCCCCGGCAAGAAATGGCCGGATCTGCTGTGACCAATACAGCTTCCAATGGCGCACCTTCGCAAAGAGGTCCAGTTCCGAACCGACATACTTAGAATCGGTCATGGTGCGTAGATGTCGACCTGCTCCGCGATAAACAGCGAGCAATCGCGGAGTGGCACGAAACCAAGATTCGTTCGGTTCGCAAGCATGAAGAAGCTGAAGATGGCTGCCATGGTAATGAACTGAACGAGGATCATGGCGAGTGTGCCGGCAGTGTAGGCAGCCCAGGCTGGTATCGCCCCATTAGTGAGTAGCCGGACGATGGCGAGGATAATCCCCACCGTGGCTAGAAGTGAGCCGGCCAAGGACGCAATCAGAAGCCGAGTGCCAACGAGGTCCCCAAAGACGGAGATGGCACTCAGGCCGTGCGTGACCTGGGCCACAAAATTCATCCTGGAAGTTCCTGCGATGCGCCTTCCGCGTGGGATAGGAATCATTCGAAAGGGACGTCTAGACCGAAAGACAGAAGCCGCATAGTGATTCCATAATTCCGATTGAACTACCAGAGTGTTTAGATATGCGGCCGGTACAATGCTAAAGTTCCCTACCCGCACGCTCAATCCAGTAAGAAGTCGGTGGAGGATTCTGTATGCTCCGTAAAGACAGCGGAATAGAAAGGATTCTGAGCGGCGGCTCCGTTCGGCGAAGATCAGCATGGTTCCGTGGTCTTTGCGGAAAGCGCGAAGCAGTTCTGAAACGCCCTCGGGGGTATCCTCCCCATCGGCGTCCATGACCAGGATGGCATCGTAGCGAGCTGTTATGAAAACATGGACGAGCCCGATAGCAATGGCTCGCTGGTGCCCGAGATTAAGCCGCAGCCGCAGCGCCCGAATGCTCTGCACGGCTACATAATCGCCATGAAAGCCGCCGCTTTCCCAACCTTGCTGGGAATCGTCATCGATGAGCAGGACATCAGCAGTACAGGATTGGGAACGAAGAACCTGATCGATCTGTCGAATCAGCACGGAAGCCGATTTCCAGTCGTCGCGCAACGGCATGAGAATGACGAGGCGCATCAACGGTTCCGATGATGGGGGTGCGCTTGACAAGATATCAAAACCTAACATACCCGAAGCACAGGTAGCAAGAGTCCTGAACTTGAAGGGTGCGCGACATGGAAGCCGGACTTCGGCACGCTTTGCTTCCCCCACGATGGATGGACCCTTACCTCGCGGCTGAGATGTGCAGTATCAACGCAGGGAGATGATTGATGAGGTGCTAAAGCTGGACAGCAGCCTTCGGAGCGACTTAAGATATGAACGGGGGAATACCGCGCTCTGCGGAGAAGATTCCCACGATCCTTTCCCGCCTGAATTCACAAGCGGGGACAGCTTTGGAGGCACAAGGGGTGCGCCCGACGGAACACGAGGTGATGCCACGCTGTTCCCAAATCTTGGATATCCCAACCGCCCTCTTCTTGCTGGCCGCACTGATTTTTCTTTACACCTTCCTTTTCGTTCCGCCCTTCATCCCCCTCTATTTCAATGGAAGCAGCTTCCTTTACTTAGCTCCGGGCCAGCGGATGTATGAAGGGCAAACGATCTACCGGGACTTTTTCGAGTTTGTGACCCCCGCTACCGCTCTTGTTCATTTCTTTCTGTTCAAGCTTTTCGGGCTGCGGCTATGGATTCCCCCCGTGGAGTGCCTGCTCTTGGGGTTGGGCTTGGCCTGGCTGGGCGTAGTGATCGCGAAGAAGCTGATGCGTCCCAGCCTGGCGCTGCTACCCAGCGCGATTTTCCTCCTCGGGATGCGCGAGTTTCTAGGCCCCCCCACCCATCACTTGTACAGTCTACTGGCAGCAAGTGCCGCATTGGCATCGTTGATGGAACGGCGAACTCCGGCACGGATTGCTGCCGCCGGGTTCTTCTGTGGCCTCAGCGCCTGCTTCACCCAAACTTGCGGGTCGGCTGTGGTCGTGGGTTTTGGGGTCTTTTTGTGGTGGGAATCCCGGCGGAGGCAAGAGGGTTGGCGCAAGTTGCTCAAGAAGGAGGCCTGGCTGGTTACGAGTTTCCTCGCCACCCTCCTCGCCGTGAACGCTTATTTTATTTGGAAGGCCGGCCTGGCCCGCTTTCTCTGGTGCACAGTCGTCTTCGTGCTCAAGTATTTCCCCAAACAGGCCGACGAGAATACTTTCCAGGTTTTTACGGAAAGCTTCCCGTCGGTCGTTCCGCTGCGCAGTTTCCTCCGTTATAACATTGAGCAATGGCTATTTCTGTATGCAATTATTCCTTTCATCCCCATTCTGTTCTTTACTCGTTACTGGCGGGAGTCCGGCAAGAAGCCGGTGGAGTATTGGGAGCGCCCGATGTTGGTGGCGATGGCGGGCTCATTTATGCTTCTGAGCGTCGCACCCTCGCCGATGTCTTACCGGATGGCTGGCAGTGCGTTGCCCGCGCTCATTCTCCTGGGTTGGCTCCTCGATTCCCCACGCAAGCTCGCTCGGGCCCTTGCTCCGGCATTTGCAGCGGGCGTCCTGCTGGTAGCCCTCCATGCGGTAGCGAGGAGACAACCCATCCCGGTGGGGATCCTCGCGACCCCCCAAGGGAAACTTGCGTTTACCGACCAAACCGCCTACCAGGAATACACTTGGATACAGCAGCATACTCGGCCAGCGGAGTATTTCTATCAGGCGAGTTCTCCAGATTCGTACTTTATCCTGAACCTCCGCAACCCGACACCGTTACCGTATATCCTAAACAGTGGCTACACGACTCCGGGACAAGTGGCGGAGGTCATTCGAGGCCTGGAACAACATCCGGTTCGTTACATCTTATGGACACCGGACGATCCGGATAAAATCCCCAAATGGGAGGACCCTTCTGACGATCATCTCGGCCCGCTACAGGACTATATTCACAGCCATTACCGGCGGGTCAAAGTCTTCGCGGACTTCACCGAAGTCTGGGAGAAAAAGGGTTGAGCGCGCCCCACCGTGTGAGCCTCTAACGGTCGACGCGCTGAAACAGATACCAGTTATTGGCGAGGCTGTTCGTCGTCTTGAGGTTGTGCAAATCCAACTTCCCGCACTGGTTGCGGACAAACTTGAAGACTTCCTCCACCGTGGCGCACTCATAGGGAAGTCCTCCGAGCCAGTCCGTGAGGTCGGTTCGCCAGTACATGCCGCGAGACGATTCGTACTTCTGCACATTCCCGATCAGGCTGCGGGAGTGCAGTCCGCGCGCCGCAAAATACACGGGAATGGTGACAAGCTCGACGATGAATTGCGCGGGGCGGGGCAGGGCGTTGAACCCCTTTTTGAATCCCCGCCAGAATTTCGAACCCAACAAACCCTCCACCTGATTGTAGATCGCAATGTAGAGGTAACCGCCATTCTTCACGAGTTCCGTCGAGCGACGGAGCGCCTCCCACATCTGGCCGGTGTGCTGGAGTGTTCCCCATGCATAGACAATGTCAAATGAGCCCAGACGGGAGGTGAAATCGCTATCGAGGATGGAGGCTTGGTGAACTTCCCAGTTCGCCGGAGAACCCGCTGCCCGGCGAAGGTGCGCACAGCATTCGACGGATAGTGGATCGGGATCGAAACTGACGACGCGCGTAGCGCCGAGCCGGAAGGCGGCGTAAGAGAACAATCCGCTCCCGCAGCCGACATCCAGAAAACTTCGGTTGCGGAGGTTCTCAAGATCCATGAATTCGGTGAGCGACCGCTCGGCGCTGCGCACGCGGTCCTCCGTGACGTGGCGCAGAAATCGATTCCAATTTGCGCCGAAAGCAAAGGTGGAAGGTTTAGGCATCGGGATACGTCTAGCGGGCCTTGCCGAAAGATGGCGAGCTCCACTCAGTCTTTTCTCTCCCAGATCTCGTCAGGGTCTGCGAAGACCTTGATCAGCCGGTAGCGGCGCCCTGGTCCTTCGATGAGGTTGCGGCGATCCACATCCAGCCTCGCGTGAAGACCGTGTACATAATGAGCATGTAGAAGGGCACGCAGAACCGGCGATTATATCCAAACTCCGTAAACGCCGCGAACACTGAAACCCATAGGGCACTTGCGAAAATAAGATATTCCATTTTTGTAAATGCCTTTAGGCGAAAGAGTGCACAAGGGAGTGAGAGCAAGGCCAGGACAAGAAAGACGGCCTTGACTTCGCGAACTAAGAAGTACCCCATCACATTCACCGACGCGCTCAGTCTTACCTTGCCGTCCTGCGGCCACTCAACTTCACCAGCATGGGGCTCCCCCCAGAACTGCATCCAGCCTTGTTCGACGCGGCGGAGGCAAAAAAAAGGATGATGGATTTCCAGGTAAAGGGCAAGAGAAGCGAATTCACGGGACACCTGGATGTCTGTTTTCCCCGTTTGCCTTCCCACTTCTGGCACCGTCGCGTAATAGTCATCTTCAGCGTTCCCGTTAGGGCTAAGGTTGGTTTTCAGGTGAGTCTGTAGCCAGGCATCCCGCAGCACGGCAAATCGGTCAGGAGCCAGGTAAACGTAGGGATCAACCTGGTCCATTAATTGTTGGCCGGCGCGAGTTGTGGGGGTGAAATATCCATTATTGAAATAGTTAAATCCACACCAGCCCAAAATGAAAACGATCACCGGGAGCGCAAAAGATAGTGTTCTCTTGATGGCCTCGCGTTGCACGATTTTCGCGGGGGGCCAAAGAGGAACCAGGAAACAGTAGTACACGGGCGCCAAACACATCATCAAGGGACGAGTCAACCCCGCCAAAGCTGCGATTGAACCCAGCTCCAACGGGTATCGGATGTTGTTCTTCCCAGCGCCGTCGCAACGGGTGATGAGCCAGAGCGAAGCCACGAGGAGGAAGTTCGTCAGTACTTCCGTCTCGACCGCGGCCTCATCGACCAAAACTTCTGGAATGAGGCTGCAAGTAAGCCCGACGAGGAGTGAGAAAAGGCCGTGGCGGGTGCGCCGGAAGGCCATATCGAAGATCATTAAACTCGCTGCAACTCCGAGGATCGATTGTGCAAACCATATCGCCCGAGGATTGAGGCCGCACAAGGCAGCCAACAACGGGTAAACGGGGACGCGATCGCCCAAAGCATGGAAATCAAACAGCAGAATGTCCTTGGCCGCCTGGGTATACGTCGGGTCGACCGGCCTAGTGAGGGGCGCCAAGGTCATGAGTAATCTGCCCAAAGCGCCCACAACCAGCAGCACCAACGCGTACCTGCCAAATTTGTCCCGCTGCTCAGGCATTGCAAACCCTCCGGCGAATACCGTTTCCGACGTCCGTAATCCGGCATGGAGGCGAAGAGAAGTCCGCGCCTCCTCGCCCGGTTGCGGAATTTTAGCATCGTCCGTGCCTTAGGGACGACGACCGGGGCGAGGAGTTTGCGGAGGCCCCGCCCGGGATGCTGAGATTCGCCTTAAAACCTAATCAGGAGTAAGGCCGGGGCCCTTCGATGAGGTTGCCGCGATCCACACCCAACCTCGCGTCAAGACCGTGTACATAATGAGCATGTAGAAGGGCACGCAGTACCGGCGATTATCTGCAAACTCCGTAAACGCCGCGAACACTGAAACCCATAGGGCACTTGCGAAAATAAGATATTCCATTTTTGTAAATGCCTTTAGGCGAAAGAGTGCACAAGGGAGTGAGAGCAAGGCCAGGACAAGAAA
>Ga0326727_10005651_pt1 | contig 35415 bp, 39 predicted proteins | sample MB2enrmetagenome_FD_207643 | JGI IMG/M metagenome (GOLD analysis project Ga0326727, IMG submission 207643) | Lab enriched peat soil microbial communities from McLean, Ithaca, NY, United States - MB29MY | ecosystem: Environmental > Terrestrial > Soil > Wetlands > Peat | place: USA: New York...
GTATCTACGTCAAACGCCGATCGATCCGGTGGCGCCCACCGGCTTCTACACGTACCAGGTCGCGAACTACGACCAGGGAGATGCGTCGTATACGATCGTTTGCCCGGGCAATCACGATCCGGCCACGACTTCCGCGATCGGCGGCACGAGCTCCAAGGAGCACATCAACTATTCATCAACGACTGGGTTTGGTGCCCAGTAGCGATGCACATGCTCTCGCCCGGCACGGCGTTCATCCTAAGTCTGTTCGGTAGTTTCGGACCATGCGTGGCCCCAAGATACCTCGCGATCGTGGGCTTGGGAGCGCGATGGGAGGGACCGTCGCGTTGGCTTGCGATGGCCGCGTTCGCGAGCGGTTTGATATGCGCGCATGCTTCGCTGGTGTTCGGAGCTTCGGTGCTCCTTCGAGCCGAGCATGGATCGCGCGTCATCTACGGCGTGCTTGCGGCGGCGTCATTGTCGCTGGGTCTTTGGACGCTCGTGCGAAGCCACGGCGGGGCCTGCTGTAATCACGTCGAGCAGCGTGTGCGCGCCCCGCTCGGCGGTACGTTCCTTAGCGGAGCCGCGCTTGGGTTCGTCGTTTCGCCATGCTGTACGCCGATGATTGCGGCGATGGCGGCGCTCTCGGCGGCCTCCGGAGGCGGCGCATTGATGGCCACCTTTGCGGCCTTCGCACTCGGTCAAGTCGTCCCGCTGGCGGTCATAGCTGCGGGATACGACCGTGCTGCTAGGGCTGTGCAGCGTTTTGGCGCACGCGGGTCGGTCGCCGTCGTCAACGGTGCGTTGCTCGTCGCCGTCGGCGGCTACTACGGACTGCTCGCATGAGCGCGAGGCGCGGAGCAATGCCGCTCATCATTGCAGCCGTATCTCTTTCCGTGTCCGTCTATCTGCTCCACGCTCAACTGGCTTCGGCGCTCGTCACCAGGGGAGACGACTTGGCCTATATGGGCGACGTAGGAGCGGCGCGGGTAATGTACGGACGAGCGCTTGCGTTTGATCCCGGGGACGCGACGGCAGCCGACCGTTTCGTGTTTAGTTCGATCCTTTCGCACCGGCAAGTCGAATTGGGGGAAGGGGCGAGTGTAGCGACGAGATTTCTTGATCGCGATCCATCGAATGCGACCGTGAGGATGGACCGGGCGCTTTGCTACGAGCGCTTGCACGACGATTGGCGCGCCATCGCTGATTTTCGCATTGTCGGGCGGCGGACGAAGGACGGCCGTGCCCTCACCTTTGCGGCGCTGCTTCTTGCACGGCACCACGATTTCGAGGGAGCGAGGATCGCCTTGCACGACGCCATTCGCTTGGACCCGGCTTTCAGGCTTGCCCGCACGATGCTGCTGCACGTGAAGAGTCGTTCGAGTGGGCAGCACCCGTGACGCCGTTTACGATTGGTATTATCTGCTTTACGCTCGCGGCGACATGGCGTATACGCTGGAAGCGCGTCACGATTGAACCGTTCCGCCGGAGCCGGGCACTTACGCTGGCAGCGTGCGGTGTACCGCTTGGATTGGCGCTGGCGGGCAGGAGCGATTGCAGCCTCGCTATCGCGCTTTCCGCCGTTGCCGTGTGCGGAATAACCGATCTGGCAACCGGCCTGATTTTCGATGTCGTCACCTTCCCGGCATTGAGCGCGACCCTGCTGGCGGCTTGCATGGGCGGCCACCTCCTGCATTCCGCGATCGGAGCGTCGATCTGCGGCGGCGGCCTCCTCGCGCTGCATCTAGGAACTCGCGGCCGGGGGCTCGGGCTTGGCGATGTCAAGTTGGCATCGGTCATCGGCGCCGGCTTGGGTGGAGTCTCCTCGATCGAGGCGATTGGATGTGCCTTTGTGCTCGGCGCGCTCGTCGCGATTCCGGCAATGGTAATGAGGCGGATTCGTCAGGGGGAGAGCGTTGCTTTCGGTCCCTACCTTGCCGCCGGTACAGCCGTTGTCGCGTCGATGAAAGCCCTGGGGGCTTGAACGTGGCCGCGCTGCCGATAGGAATCGACCTAGGCTCGACCCGGATTCGAATGGCGTTCTCCGAACGCTTGCGCGACGGCTCCGTCGTGTTGCAGGCGGTGGTCTCGCGCGAGGTTCCTCGTGCCGTTTCCGTCGGTGTCGAGATTGAAAATGGAGACTACCTTGCCGCCCTGCTCGACGAGATGCACCGGGAGCTCGGAGTCCGCGAGCGCCGCTGCGTCTTTGCGGTGGGATCCCACATCGCGAGCTTGCGGGTCATGCGAATGCCGCGGATGTCGTGGGTAGAACGCCGGCGCGCGGCTCATTTCGAAGCGGAGCGCTTCGCGCACGCAAACCTTGAAGAGGCGGATCTGCAGGTTCGCGTCCACCCGGTCGATCGAGCCGGCGGTCTGTACGCGGTCGGAGTGGTGCAACGCTCGGTACTCGCTTCGAGGTGTGCCGTGCTCAGAGCGAGCCGGCTGCGCGCCGTGGCGGCTGACCATGAGGCATTTGCGCTCCGGCGCGCCTTCCCTCGAGCGGAAGCCGTTCTCGATATCGCTGCCGAGCGGACGACATTGCACAGCTATGGAGCGCATGGAAGCGCATCTTCGTCGGTGCCGTTTGGGGGTGCGGTTGTGACCAGTGGGATCGCACGCGAATTGGGCATCGAAAGCGAGCTCGCCGAACGCCGGAAGCGAATTCTCGGGTCGGCTGGAGCGGGCTTAGCCGCGCGCGAGGAGCTCGTTGCGCAAGTCGCAGCCTTGGTCGAGCGTGCGCGTTCGCGCGCGCCCATGACCTCCCTCGTCCTCACGGGAAACGGGACTCGCCTCCCAGGGCTGGCCGGCGAGATCGAAACCGCCTCGGAGGTTCGCGTTGAGATGCCGGTGAGCTCGCTGCTCGATACGCAGAAGTATCCCGACGACGTGCTGCGGGCTGCAGGACCGGACTGGTCGCTTGCCGCCGCCTTGACGCAGTGGTCGCTGGTCGAATGATGCGCTTCGACTATTTGGCAGATGCTCCACCGCACTGGCTGGATCGCTTGCGATCGCTGCGACTGCCCGAAGCAGTGCGTACTCCGTTGATGGCGCTGCTTACGTCGATGCTGGTCGTTCTTGCATGGTACGGGCTCGAAAGCTATTGGGTGGCCAAGGCTATGACGGAAGAGCAGGTCGCTGCTGCGCGACACGATCGGAGCCGCGCAGAGCTCGCGCGTACTCAGCTCGAGCGGTTACGTGTCGAGGATCTCGTCGTGCTCGAAAATCGTCTACACTCGATACGTCAATCCGGCGCCAACCTATCTCGTCTCCTCGCGGATGTCGCGAGCCACGTGCCGGAACATGCATGGCTTACATCGATTTCGAACACCTCGAACGGTTTTGAGATCGCCGGAGAAGCCCGAGGCTTGACGGCGTTGAGTCAAACGCTTGCGGATTTGACGTCGGGAACGACATTCGGCACACCGACGCTCGTTCGCGCGGGCCGCGAGGCCCGCGCCTCGTCCGGGGATCTGCTGAGCTTCACCGTTCGGGTTGAGGCCCGCGTTAAATGAGGGTGCCGGTGTTGACCGTTCGAGGAGGCGTGCGTTCGCTGTGGATGCTCACCGCGTTCAACCTTCTCGGGATCGGCATGGGAGTTATCTGCTGGCCGGCCTCGCAACGCATCGACGCGTTGCACGCGCGGGCGCGCGAATTGTACGCGGAGGCCGATGCGAATGAGCGTGAAGCCCGTCTGACCTCAGGCCTGCGCCGATCAGAAGCGCGCGCTTATGGTGATGTCATACGGCTGGCCGGCCAATCGTCTGCCGGGGCCTCGATGGCTGCCGTACTGTTGCTCCTGAACCGGGAGGCCTCACGTTTCTCGGTCGAAATCCGCAGCATTACTCCACCCGTCGGCGGCAGTCAAACGCCCGGAGGGCCGTCCAAACCCGATCCACTCGCCGAATTCGATGTCGAGCTCTCAGTGCACGGTTCATTCAAAGACATCGTCGCTTTTCTATCGGACGTATCGCGGCACGAGGTCCTGGTCGCACCGAGGTCGGCCTCGCTTTCACTCGATGGGCCCGCTTCGCTACGGCCGATGCTCAACGCGTCGGTAGCCACGACTATTTATTTTCTCAAAGACCTCACAAAGGCGGAAACAAGGCATGCTACCAGCTCTGTACGATCGTGAGCGCCGTGCACTCGCACGGGCTGCCCTGATGATCTCGATCGGCGCCTTCGCGATACTACCTCTGACGATGCCGGCGGTTGAAACCGTTCTTGCGGCACCGGAGAGCGTAACTCGAAAGGAGCATCTCCCGTTGCCACAACGGTCCGACGTGCCGCCTTTGCTCCCGTTTCGGGACCCCTTTGTTCCGGATCAGGAGGCTTACACCCCGGCCGGGAGTTCGACGGAGGAGATGCTACGCGGAGTGAACGTCGTCTTGCCCCCGAATGCGGGGGCGCAAAACCAGGGCGCATTGCCGGGATCGGGAGTCGGCCTTACCCTTCGCGCAGTCGTCATCGGTACGGATGCGAAAGCATTGGTCGAGAGTTCCGGCGAGGTGCGCCTGGTTTCCGTGGGCGACCGGCTCGGTGACGCTTTCGTCATTGCGATACAACGTGACGGCTTGAAGCTGTCGAACGGCTTGCGGTTGACCATCGACGGAACGCAGAGATGAGACGTTTGATCGCAGGCGTTTCTTTGGCCGTTCTCTTGGCGGCCACGCCGGGAACGCCGGCGCTGGTCAGCCTGGACGTTCGCGATGTGGCGATCGCGGACGTCGTGGCTCTTCTGGCGGCGGAATCGGGCAAGAACATCGTTATCGACGACTCCGTAAAACCCGAGCGTGTGACGCTACGCCTGCGGAACGTGCCATTTGAGGAAGCGTTGGCAGTATTGGTCGACTCGCATGGTTTGCAAGTTCATCAGCAAGGCGGCGTCCTGATCGTCGGCAGTGCGGATGCGATGAACCGTCGCTATGACGGTTCGACGGGCGTCCTCGGTTCCCAAACCGTCGTGTTTCCCTTAACCCACGCGCATCCGGACGACGTCGCCAAAGAGATCACCGACGCGCTTCCGGCCGGCACCGTAATAATTGCGGATAAACGCACCGATGCGGTCGTTGTGACGGGAGACGCCGATACCGTCGCTCGTGCACACCGTCTCGTAGTGGCGCTCGACGCGGCGGGTCGTCGCGACGGCTACGGCGTGGTCACCCAGTCGTACAAGCTACGATTCGTGCGCTCGGATGAAGCGCTCAAACAGCTCAAAGCCCTGATTCCTGAGGTCGTTGCGCTTTCCGACGTCGAACATAACGCCGTCGTCGTGAGCGGAGACGAGGTATTGCAAGCTACGGCAACGGCGCTGTTCGGAACGATCGACCGGGCAAGTGAACAAGTGATGTTCGAGGTCAAGGTTGCCGATGTCACGCCGGATACGACGGATAGTAATTTCGGCTTGGAGTTCGGCGGGGCCGATATCAACGGCCGATACACGCCCGGATCGACGACATACGCGTTCACCGGGGGCTCGGTTCCCATCAACGTGACGCTCAACGCTCTGGTGTCGCAGGGGCGCGCCCAGATACTTGCCACTCCCAAGCTCGTGACGTTGAACAATCGAGAGGCGGACTTGCTCATTGGGGAAACCTATCCGATCGTCTTCAACACGTCGGTACTCGGCGGCCAAAACGTGCAGTTCGTCGATATCGGCGTGAAACTGCGCTTGACGCCGACGATCGGCCCGGACGGTGTCGTCACCGCGGAGATTCATCCGGAATACAGCGAATTGCTCCAGATCACGACATCCGGGTATCCGGTGATCGCAAACCGCAAGATCGATTCGGTACTGCGCGTGGGAGACTCACAAACGATCGTGCTTGGGGGCTTGCTGCGCGACGTCGATAACGAGACGATCACGAAGGTCCCCGGGCTTGCGGACGTTCCGATCCTTGGAAAATTCTTTCAAAATAAGGCCAAGCACCACGAGCGGGACGAGATCGTTTTTCTCATTACGCCGCATGTCATTTACCCTGACGGCCCCGTCCCCACGCATTTATGAGGCTCCTGCCGGAAGCGGATTTTCCTTATCCCACAAGGGAAATCCAGGCATGGGGAAAACCAGTCTCGGCAATTCGCTGCCCCATCGTCGAAAGGACAGTATGACCAAGAACGAGTTAGCTCGTGAGCTCGCCGAGGAACTGGAACTCCCGCGCCGCCAGGTGGTGGAAATCATCGATGCGCTGCTGGAGAAATTCACCGACGTGCTCAAGTCGGGCGATAAAGTCCAGTTGACCCCCTTCGGCCAGTTCAAGGTTCGGGATCGCGCGGCGCGCATCGCCCGCAACCCGAAGACGGGCGAACCGATCAAAGTGCCCGCCAAGCGCGTCCTGAAGTTCATCGCTGGACGTACGCTCAAGGAAGCCGTCGGTACGGCCAAGCGCGGCTCCGGCACCGCCAAGAAGACCGCGGCCAAGAAGACGGCCGCGAAGAAGGCTCCCGCCAAGAAAGCTGCAGCTAAGAAGGCGCCCGCGCGCAAAGCGCCCGCCCGCAAAGCCGCGGCCAAGAAGGCGCCCGCGCGCAAAAAAGGCCGCTAAATTCGGCCGCCCACCCGGGTACGTAAAGAGAGCCGCCCTCCGGGCGGCTCTTTCTTTTGCGGGTTCTCACCACAAGCGATTGCAGGGATATCTCCGTGCGATCGCATCGGAGGTGACGAACGCGGCGCCCTCCACCTGCGCCTGGGCGATCATCATGCGATCGAATGGGTCAGCGTGAATCGGTGGTAACCCGGCGAGCGCCAACGCGTGCTCGTGCGTGATCGGCAGCGGCGTGAAGTTGAACGCCTGGAGCCGGTTGTGGATGTACGTCGCAGCGCTCATCGGCAGCGTGATCTTCCCGCGTGCCGCCTTGATGACGATCTCCCAAGAGACCGCTGCCGACACGAACACCTCGTTCGCAGGATCGGCAATCGCCTCACGCGCGCGCTTGGAGAGGCGCGCCGGGTCGCCGGCGGCCCAGAGAAATGCGTGGGTATCGAGTAGGAGCCGCACCGCGTCACGGGCCCTCGAAGAGGGCGGTGATCTCCGCGTTGATATCGTCGAAGTCCGCAGCGATGGTGATGAGGCCCTGATCCATGCCGAGCGGGCGCCGCGGCGGTGCGCCATATGGAAGCAGGCGTGCCGCCGGCGTGCCGTCCACGGCGATGATGATCTCCCGTTCGGCTCCCGTCGCAACGGCCTTGACGAGGCGCGAAAGATTCGACTTGGCTTCCAGCATGTTCACCGTTTTCATGGGCCCACTGTATCAGAGATCGCGAGGTTAGCCAACCATGGTTAGTCTATACGGCCAGGAGATTGCTCGGGCATCGTGACACTAGCATGTTGCCGTGGCGTATACCTCACTTGTCGATCTTTTTAAAATCGGGCTCGGGCCGTCCAGTTCCCATACCGTCGGGCCGATGCGCGCCGCCGCGCTCTTTGCCCAAGAGCTGGCGCAGCTCGGCCTGATCGCGCCCGGGATCCGCGTACGCGTCGATCTGTATGGTTCGCTCGCGCTCACCGGGCGCGGGCACGGCACCGACCGCGCCGTGCTGCTCGGCTTGGAGGGTCACCGGCCCGACGCGATCGATCCGGCCGATGCGCAGGGGCGCGTGGCCGATATCCGCGCGGAGCGTGCGCTGCGGCTTAACGGCGGCGAGCGCGTCGCGTTCGATCCCGAAGCGGATATTCAGTGGCACATGCGCGAGGTATTGCCCGGCCACTCCAACGGCCTGCGTTGCACCGCGCTTGCGGGCAGCGACGTGCTGCTGATGCGCACCTACTACTCGGTGGGCGGCGGCTTCGTGGAAACCGAGGGTCACAGCTCCGGCGAGCGCCGTCACGACGGCGTGCACGTGCCGCGCCCGTTCGACTCGGCGGCGCAGCTGCTCGAGCTTTCGCATGAGCTCGGGCGCTCGATTGCCGACATCGTGCTCGAGAATGAAGACGCGCTGCGCCCGCGCGTCGAGACGATCGCGTATGCCGACCGCATTCTCGAGGCCATGGACGCGTGCGCGCTACGCGGTTTGGAGACGGAAGGCACCCTTCCCGGCGGGCTCAACGTGCGCCGCCGCGCGCCCCGCCTCTATCGCAAGTATCGGGAGAAGAGCGGCGATCCGCTCGCGATGATGGATTACGTGAACGCGGTCGCGATGGCGGTCAACGAAGAGAATGCCGCCGGCGGGCGCGTGGTCACCGCGCCGACCAACGGGGCGGCGGGCGTGATTCCGGCCGTGCTGCACTATTACCGCGCCTTCTGCGCCGGCAGCACGCACGCCGGCGAGCGCACCTTCTTGCTCACGGCGAGCGCGATCGGTGCGCTCTATAAAGCCAACGCGTCGATCTCGGGCGCGGAGGTCGGGTGTCAAGGCGAGGTCGGCGTAGCGTGTTCGATGGCCGCGGGCGGGCTGGTGGCGGCGCTCGGCGGGAGTAGCGATCAGGTCGAGAACGCCGCCGAAATCGGCATGGAGCACAGTTTAGGCATGACGTGCGACCCGATCGGCGGGCTCGTGCAGGTGCCCTGCATCGAACGCAACGCGGTCGGCGCGGTACGCGCGATCCATGCCGCGCGTATGGCGATGGAGGACGCCGGCGATCACGTGGTGTCGCTCGACCGCGTGATCGACGTGATGTATCGCACCGGACTCGACATGCAGGCCGCCTACAAGGAGACCTCGCTCGGCGGCCTTGCCGTCAGCGTCGTGGAGTGCTAACCCCGGCAGGCGCCGCCGAACGGCGGCGCTAAGAAGTCTGAGGTGTTCCGGTACCTCACCGCGGGCGAATCGCATGGCCCCGCGCTCGTCGGCATCCTCGACGGACTGCCCGCGCATCTCGCACTCGACGTCGAACGCATCAACACCACGCTCGCGCGGCGCCAGGGTGGCTACGGCCGCGGCGGCCGCATGAAGATCGAGCGCGACGAAGTGGAGTTCCTCGCCGGCGTGCGCGGCAGCCGCACGCTGGGTTCGCCGGTGGCGGTCATGATCCGCAACCGCGACTTCGAGAACGTGCGCGAGCTCATGGATCCGATCACGGGGGGCGGCAAACCGCTGACCAATCCACGCCCCGGCCACGCCGATTACGCGGGCGCGGTCAAATACCGCGAGCGCGATCTGCGCAACATCTTGGAACGCGCAAGCGCCCGCGAGACGGCCATGCGGGTCGCGCTCGGCGCAATCTGCGCCGAGTTTCTCGCCGCTCTCGGCATTCAAACGCACAGCTACGTGCATCGCATCGGCGACGTCGCCGCGCCCGAATTCGATACGATCGACGACGATGCCGTCGAATCGAGCGAGGTGCGCTGCCCCGATTCCAAGACCGGCGACGCGATGATCGCCGCGATCGATGCTGCCAAAGCTGCCGGCGACACGCTCGGCGGTCAGTTCATCGTACGCGTCGACGGCCTGCCGGCCGGTATCGGCAGCAACCGCCAGCCGGAAACGCGGCTCGACGGCGTGCTGGCAGGCGCGCTGATGGGCATGCAGACGGTCAAAGCCGTCGAGGTCGGGCTGGGTGCCGAGGTCGCGGCCAAAGCAGGATCGCAAGCGCACGACGTCTTCGCGCTGCAGAACGGCGACGTGGTCCGCGGAAGCAATCGCGCCGGCGGCATCGAGGGCGGCATGAGCAACGGCCAGCCGGTGCTGCTGCGCGTGTCGGTCAAGGCGATCCCGACGCTCATGAAGGCGCTGCCTTCGGTAAATCTGCACGAGGGTACCGACGCTCCGGCTACCATCGTGCGGAGCGACGTCTGCGTCGTGCCCGCGGCGGCAATCGTCGGTGAGGCCATGGTGCGCCTGGCGCTGGTGGCGCCGGTGCTCGAGAAATTCGGAGGCGACTCCATCGAGGAGACGCTCGATAACCTGCGGCGTTCGACTGAAGCCGCCGCTCAGCTCTTTGCACGTCCGAAGGAGGGCGTATGAAAAAACACGTCGCGCTCGTGGGGTTCATGGCGGCGGGCAAATCCACCGTCGGCAAGAAACTCGCGCGCAAGCTGCAAACCGCGTTTTACGATACCGACGATCTGATCGTCGAGGAACACGGACAGATCTCCGATATTTTCTACAACGAAGGCGAAGCGACGTTTCGCGACTACGAGTATGCGGCGATCGCGCACGTGCTCGATGAGGGCGAGCCGGGCATCATGGCGCTCGGCGGCGGGGCGCTCAGCCACGAGGCGACCGCCAAGCTGCTGAAAAAGCGCGCCTACCGCGTGTTCATCAAGGTGGCGCCGGAACAGGTCCTCGAACGCCTGCGCAACAGCAAACGCGTGCGGCCGTTGCTCGGCCCGACGCCGTCGCTCTCGCGGATCAAAGAACTCTACACCAAACGTATGCCCAACTACGCGCACGCCGATCTGGTCGTGGAAGCCGACGGCATGAGCACAACGCAAATCGTCGATTCGATCGTCGAGTGGCTGCACAAGAAGAAGATCAAGCTGTAAGCGGCGAGGGCGAGTTGATCGTCAATACCGATCTGCGGTATCCGATCTGCATCGGCGACGACACGCTCCCGGCCATCACCAGTTTCCTCGAACATCGCCGGCAGGCGTTCGTGGTACTGTGTGACGCGCAGCGCGACGTGCTCCACCTCGCCCGCCAAATCGGCGGACTTCCGCGCGGCCTCGGGGTGATCGCGGTCGAGCTCGGCGAATCGCGCAAACGTTTTTCCACGGTCGAGCGCGTCCACGAGGAATTGCTCAAGGCGGGAGTCGACCGCGGCACGTTGATCGTGGGGGTGGGCGGCGGCGTCGCAAGCGACCTGTTCGGATTCGCCGCGGCCTGCTATATGCGCGGCGTACCGTACATGCACGTCGCGACCTCGCTCGTGGCGATGGTCGATGCGTCCATCGGCGGTAAGACCGGCGTCGACCTCAAGAGCGGGAAGAATATCGCCGGGACCTTCACCGACCCGGTCGCGGTCTTCGCACATGTCGATGCGCTGCAGACGCTGCCCTTTCGCCATATTCGCGAAGGCTTGGCCGAGGTCGTGAAAGCCGCCGTGATCGAAGGCCACGAGCTCTTCGAATCCGTCGAAACGCTGGCACCGCACCCGTTCTGGCGGTGGCCGTGGATGGAGTTGATCGCCGGCGCCGTCAAGGTCAAGACGATGATCGTCGTCGACGATCGTGAGGAAGCGGGCATGCGAGAGTTGCTCAATCTCGGGCATACCTTCGGCCACGCGCTCGAAGCCGCCAGCGGCTACCGCGTCAGCCACGGCGTGGGCGTTGCCCTCGGCTTGCGTGCGGCAGGGCTGCTCGGCCTCAAGCTCCGCGGCTACCCGGAAGAAGACCACCTTCGCGTGCTCGCGACGATGGCGCTCTTAGGCATGCCGTTGCGCACGAAGATCGACGCAGCCGACGTCTACGCGGCGATGCAGAGCGATAAGAAGAAGCGCGACGGAACGCTACGATTTGTCGTACCGCGCGGGGTCGGCGACGTCGAATACGGCGTGACGGCGCCGGCATCGACCGTGCAGCAGGTGCTCAAACATCTGCAGCGGTCGCCCGAGAAGTTCGGCTAAGCCCATGGCTACGGCGCGCGCCGTCGAGGCGCTCGCGACGATCCGGTCCTCGCGTTTCGATCTCCCGTTGACCTACGATGCCGGAGGCCACGACCTGCAGGTCGGCGACGTGGTACGCGTTCCGCTGGGATCGCGCGAGGTCGTGGCGTTCGTCGTATCGCCGATGCGCAGCGTCGAAGCCGAAGGGCGGCTCAAACCCGTGCTCGAGAAGCTCGACGTGCCGCGCGCCTTCGACGAGACGGGCCTGCACCTCGCGCGGTTCATGAGTGAGCGCTACCTCTGCACGCTCGGTGAGGCGCTTGGCGCGGTTGTGTTGGCGAGCGCCGTGCCGCGGACCGTCGACGTCTTCGAGCGTACGGTTGCCGCTCCGTCGCCGACGCGCTATCCATCGGTACCGGCGCGCCTGGTGCGCCTGATTTGGGAGGAGCTTCCCGACGGCTTTGCGCTCGAAACGCTGCTCCGGCATCCCGAGGCGCGGCGAGCGGGAGATCGCGGCGCACTCTTGCGCCACGTGCAGACGCTGGTACGCAGCGGCGAGCTGCGCCGCACGCGCCGCTTCAACGACCCCAAGACGCACGTGTATCGAATCCGCGTGCTCGAACCGGGCAACGTCCCGATCAAAGGCAAGAAGGCGGAGGCGCTGCTCGCGTTCGTGCGCGAACGCCCGGGCGTGCCTCGCGCGGAAGCACTACTCGCGGGGTTTTCAAACGCCGTGATTGCTCGAGCCGTCAAAGCCGAAGCGTTGGTCGAGCGCGAGGTCGAGCCGGCGCGCGGAGCGGCGAGTGCGATCGCGCTCCCGCCCTTTCCCGCGACGGCCGAGCAGGCGAGTGCGCTCGAACGTATCGGGAGCCGGCTGGAGCAGCGCTCGTACGGCGAAACGCTCTTGCACGGGATAACGGGCAGCGGCAAGACCTACGTGTACGTCGAGGCCATCAAACGCGTGGTGCGGGCGGGCGGGCGCGCGATCGTGCTCGTCCCCGAGATTTCCCTAACGCCGCAGACGGCCGCGCGCTTCGAAGCGGCTTTCGGCGAGCGCGTGGCGGTGCTTCACTCGGCGCTCTCGGAGCGCGAGCGATTCGACGCTTGGCAAGCCTGTATGCGCGGCGAGATAGACGTGGCGGTGGGCGCGCGCAGCGCGGTGTTCGCACCGCTGCGCGACGTGCGACTGCTCGTGATCGACGAGGCGCACGAAGGGTCCTACAAACAGGACAGCGTGCCGCGTTACCACGCGGTCACGGTCGCACGCGAGCGCATGCGGCGCGAGGGCGGATTGCTGCTCCTGGGCTCGGCGACGCCGCCGCTCGAATCGTGGGAGGCAGCGCAGCGCGGGAAGATCGAGCTGATCGCGCTCACCGCGCGAGCTACGAGCGCGCACCTCCCGCGCGTCCGCGTTGTCGATCTCGCCCAAGAGTTTGCCGCCGGCAACAGACGCATCTTCAGCATTGCGCTTTCGCAGGCGCTCGGCGAGCGCCTGGAACGCGGACAGAAGAGCGTGCTGTTCGTGAACCGACGCGGAACGGCGGGTTTTCTGCTCTGCCGTACGTGCGGCTTCGTGCCGCAATGCGAGCGCTGCGACGTGTCGTTGGCCGCCCACCGCGGTGAGGGCGTGCTGCGCTGCCATTACTGCGATGCTCACCGCCCGATACCGGCCCAGTGCCCGTCGTGCAGTATGCCTACGTTGCGCGAGCTCGGCGTGGGGACCGAGCGCGTGGCGGCCGAGGTAGCTCGTCTGTTCCCCGGCGCGCGCGTGCTGCGCATGGACTCCGATACGACCACCCGGATCGGCGACCACGCGCGCATCCTCGCCGAATTCGAACGCGACGGCGACGTGCTGGTCGGCACGCAGATGGTGGCGAAGGGCCTGGACTTTGCCGCCGTCACGCTGGTCGGCGTCATCGCCGCCGACATCGGCCTGCACGTTCCCGAGTACACGGCTGCCGAACGCACTTTCGACCTCGTGATGCAGGTGTGCGGGAGGAGCGGCCGCGCGTCTGCCGGTGAGGCGATCGTCCAGACGTATTCGCCGTCGCATCCGGCGATCGCGTATGCCGCCGCGCATGATTACGCCGGCTTTGCCGAGCGGGAACTCGCCGATCGTAAACTGCTCGGCTATCCGCCGTTCTCGCGGCTCGTCCACCTCGGCATCGTCGGCCGCAGCCGGCCGGCCGTGATCAAGGCGGCGGAGCGCTATGCCGACCTGCTGCGCGGCGGAGAGCTGTGCGAAGTGCTCGGACCCGCGCCCTATCCGATCGCGCGCGTGAACGAGGAATGGCGCCATCGCATCGCGCTCAAGACGCGCACGCCGGGCGCCTTGCGCGCGGCTATTCGCGAGCGCATCGTCCCGCTCGCGCGCGCCGATCGCACGACGCGGCTCGCGATCAACGTCGATCCGTAGCGCGCGGTTTCGGGACCTGGCCGGGGCCCGGATTCTTCACGAGCTCGATGACGTACGTATGGGCCGGCATGAGCGACAAACCGAAGCTGCCCGCCGTCGAGACGGTTGCGCCGTTTACCGTTGCCGCCACGTCGGCGACCTTCACGGCCTTCGTGTAGCCGTCGAAGACTTGAAAGCCGTAGGGAGTACCCGGTGCGGCGTTGGCGGGAAGCGTGGCTCGCAGCGTGATGGTGAGCGAGACTTGGCCGCTTGCCATCAGGGTGAGCGCGAAGGGCGCAGCGGCATCAGCGCCGAGCGCTTTCGGGAGTTCGCTCGGACACACGTCGATGCCGACGGTCCCGTACGACGATTGACCCTTGGCGACTTTGTAGGAGGCGTTTGCCGCATACCCGTCGAGCCCCGGAAACGTCAAGGTGCCCGACGACGCAAGCGTCACCTCAGCCATCGCGACGCACTGCGGGCCGGAACTGCCGAACAGCGCGATGCTGCTCATGCACGAGAGCAGCGGAAGAAGAACGCCAAACCGCATGCCGCCGCGCTTCGTGCCGCACCGCGCCGCTTCCGCCCTGGCCGAGCGGAGTTCGACGTTCGCGCCGCGTAGGAGCGTCATCGTGAACACGCTCGGCCAGACGCGCTACGGCCCGTTTCTCTACAACGCGAAGGACGTCTACATCGGCCGGGCGCTGGAGCTCTACGGCGAAGCCCACCAACTCGAGCTCGAGTTTCTGCAGTCGATCGTCGGCGAAGGCGGCTATATCTTCGACGTCGGCGCGAACATCGGCGGCCATACGGTCCCGCTCGCCCGGCACGTGGGGCCGAAAGGCCGCATCTTCGCGTTCGAGCCGCAGCGGATCGTCTTTCAGCTTCTGTGCGCGAACCTGGCGCTCGCCAACCTCGAAAACGTCGAGGCGTTTCACGCGGCGCTGGGATCGTCGCGCGGCGAGGTGCTGATTCCGGAAATCGACTATGAAGCCGAAGCCAATTACGGCGGCGTGGAACTCGAGCAGTTTAGCGCCGGCCTTCCCGTGCTGCAGCGTACGCTCGATGAGTTTGCCGGCCTTCCGCGAGTCGATCTGATCAAGATCGACGTCGAGGGCATGGAACGCGACGTGCTCGAAGGCGGGAAGCAACTGATCGCAGCGTTTCGGCCGCTCATGTACGTCGAGAACGATCGAGACGCGAAATCGGCGGCGCTGATCGAAGCCCTCTTCGCGCTCGAGTACCGTCTCTTCTGGCATCTGCCGCCGCTCTTCAATCCCGAGAACTTTCGCAAGAACCGCGACAATGTGTTCGGTCCGATTCTCTCCTGGAACATGCTCTGCGTGCCGCGCGAATCGGTTGTAACCGTGACGGGCTTCCGCGAGATCCGCGATCCCGGCGACGGCCCCTTTTCGCAATGACCGCGAACGGGCTCGAACAGGCCGTCAACGCGCACCGTAAGGGCGACCTCGAGGCCGCCGAGCGCGGCTATCGCGAGCTACTCGAGCGCGATCCGAAGAATCCGCAGGTGCTCGGATTGCTCGGCGCGGTCGCGTTTGCGCGCAAGCGCTACGACGAAGCGGAAGGTCTGTTTTCGCTGGCGCTCGCCGCCGATCCGGCGCAGCGCGATGCGGCGTTCAATCTCGCGCGCGTCGACGAAGTGCGAGGCGACGTCGGCCGCGCGATCGAGCGCTACCGCACGCTGGTGGAACGCGACCCGTCCGACCTGCCGGCGTGGAACCGCTTGGGCCTCGTGCTTGCCGAACAGGGCGAGTACGCCGACGCAGCCGACGCGATCGGCAAACTGTTGTGGCATGCGCCGCAGGATCGGCAGGCGGCCTATCTCCTTGGCGCGATCGAAGACGCGTGGGGACGCGCCTGCGTCGACGCGGGCGATTTCGCGCGCGCCGAGACGCTCTTCCGGTCGGCTGCGAGCCACATTCCGAATCGAGCCGACCCGCATGCCAACCTCTCATTTCTGTATCACATCCTTGGGCGCGTGGACGATGCGGTCGCCGCGGGACGGCGCGCCGTCAAGCTCGAGCGTCATCACGTGCAGGCGCACGTGAACCTTGCGGTGAGCCTGCTGCTGGGCGGCGATTTTCGTCATGGACTGCGCGAATACGAATGGCGGCCGGTCGAGCGCGAGTTCGGCGCGCTGATGCGATGGGACGGCGGCGATTTGCGCGGTGGGCGCCTGCTCGTCGCGCGCGAGCAGGGCCTCGGCGATTTCGTGCTGCTCTCGCGATTCTTCCCCGAGTTGCGTGCCCGCGGCGCACGCGTGTGCGTCGAGTTGCCGTCCGGCGCACGCGAGCTCTTCGCCGGGTTCGATGGAATCGACGAACCGCTCGATACGATCCAAACCGACCTGAGCGGCTTTGCCGCCTATCTTCCGGTGGGCAGCATTCCGTATGCGCTCGAGCTCGCCCCCGATCGCATTCCCGCGCCGCCCGCCTATCTGCAGGCGGATCCGGCAACAACGGCGGCGTTCGCCGCAGCGTTTGCGCGCGAAGGCGCGCGGCGCACCGTGGGGATCGCGTGGGCCGGCTCGCCCGAGCATGCGATGGATCGGCATCGGTCGGTGTCGCTGGACGCGTTCGCGCCGCTCGCGCAGACCGGCGGCATCACCTGGGTCAGCCTGCAGAAGGGCGATCGCGAGAGCGACGAGGCGCCCGCCGGCATGCGTCTGCTTCGCATTGGGGACCAGTTGGCGAACTTTGCCGACACGGCCGCGGCCATTGCCGCACTCGATTTGGTGATTTGCGTCGATACGTCGATCGCGCACCTTGCCGGAGCGCTGGGGAAACCGGTGTGGCTGCTCAACGGCGTCGGGAATTATTGGCTGTGGGGACTGCGGCAAGAGCGCACCCCGTGGTACCCGTCGATGCGCCTGTTCCACCAGCCGGCGCCGGGCGATTGGCCAGGGCTCTTTGCCGCGGTAGCGCGCGAACTGCAGCGCTAGCGGTGGGTTCCCGTCGGTTGCGCGGCGCCGAGCGCGCGCGCCGGAAAGACGAGCTGCGAGAGCAGCAGTCCGGCTACGAGCTGTACCGCCGCGACCGACGCGTTCGCCGCAAAGGTGAGCGCCGAGCTGATGTTGTCCTGGAAAGCGAAGAGCACGCTCTCGTAACTCAAGCTGCCCGGCACCAGGACGAGTAGCGCGGGCACGAGCATGACCGCCTGCGGGATACGCAAAAAGCGCGCCCCGATGTTGGCGACGATGCCGCAGATGAACGCGGAGACGAAGGCTGCGACCTGATGCACGGGCGTCGCACCCACGATGTGGGAGGTGAGGAGCGCGAAGAAGCAGGCGGCGAAGACCCAAATGAAATCGCGCAACCGTGCGTCGAGGTCGATGCAGAAGCCGATCGCCATCAACACCGAGGCGAGCATCCAGTAACGCCCTTCCACCGCGTGCATGCCGAGGTTGCCGCGATCGAGCAGCGAGGGCCCGATGATCGCAAATCCCAAGAACGCGCCGCAACCGAGCGCGAGCAGGACGGAGAGCACCTTGCCCAGCCGGGCCATTCCCGCAACGAGATCGCCGTTCGCCAACTCGTGCAGCGCTAGCGTCAGCGAGTATCCGGGCAAGAGGACGACGACGCCCGCGACGATCGAGACGTAGACGTTGGTGTGCCCGAAGATCTTGCTGAAGGCCGCGACGATGAGCGTACCCGCGAACGCCGCGATCACCTCGAAGAGCCGTGAGACGAGCGGCACGCGCGTGGCGATCGCGGAGACGATTCCGGTGAAGAGGCCGATGCAGCCGGCCACGATCAGTTCGTGCGTCCGGCCGCCGAGAAGAATGGCGACGCCGATGGCGATGAGTGCGAGCGCGGGAATCTGCCAGAGCGGGCTGCGCCCCGGCCAACGACGATCGATGTTACTTACCTGGACGCTCGCCTCGCGATAGTCGATCTTTCCGGCGCGCAGGTCGTCGTAGATCATATTGAGCAGCGACAGCTTGCGCAGGTTGACGTTCGACGGGTCCAGACGCATGAGCGCGATACGCTGGTTCCAACGCGGGCCCACCGCGAGCGTAATCTGCGTGGGCAGCGCGAAGATTTCGATCGGTAGACCGATCGTCTGTGCGATCTGCTCGAGCGTGCCCTCGAGGGCGTCGGTCGCAACGCCGGCGAGGTGCAGCTCGCGCGCCATCGTCGCGAGGAAGACCGCCTTGGGGTCGTCGGCGATGGCTGCCGCTTCGAATGCCACGCATCGCTCTTCGTCTACGAAAAAAGAAGAACCCGCCGTGCATTCGGCGGGTTCTCGATCTCGCGCTGGTGCGGCGCTATTTCTTCGTGCCGGCCTTGCGGGTCGACTTCGCGGCAGGCTTCGGAGCCGGCGCAGCGGCAGCGCGCGCAACGGACTTGGCCAGGCGCGACTTCTTGCGCGCAGCCTTGTTCTTGTGGATGATACCGCTCTTTGCGGCGCGGTCCAGCTCGCTCTCGACGTTCTTCACGGCGACCGCGTCCTGCGACGCAGCGGCTTTCTTGAAGATCGTCTTGAGACGGGTCTTCACGTCTTTATTCTTCGCGGTCCGCTTTTCGGATTGCCGCACCCATTTGATGGCGGCCTTGATGTTCGGCAAGAGAAACTCCCTAGTGCACCGGTTGGGCAACGGGCCATAGTATAGCAGAGGCTGGTCGGGCTATGCAAGTACGCCCGGCGAGACCCGGCTCTCGGCCCGGGCCTTGAGCGCGGCATTCATCGCCTCGAAGCCGGCCTGTGCCGGGGCCAGCATCCCGCGGAAGAGGGGGGCGAGGATCCCCGTGAAGCGCTCGGACTGGGTGAAGCGCGTCCGGTTCGGGCCGATCTCCTCGATCCGGAACCGGTGTTCCCCGTCGAGCAGACCGCGGAAAAGAACGCTTCCCAGCCAGGTCAGCTCGCGGCCGGGCTCGGCGACGAGGACGCGCGGCCGAAAGGCCATCCCGCGCTGGCCCTGCGGCTTGATGAAAGCCGCCAGACGGTTTCCCACCGCGGGCTCCCCGCTCAGGGAAGGAATAAACGGATTCCACTCCGGGTAGGCCGCGAAGTCGCTGAAGATCTCCCAAACGATGGGCGCGGGAGCGTCGATGACGATGTCGGCGTAGAGGTCGTTCACGTGCGGGCTCCTTGTATGCTTTGGACGAGGGCATCGATGGCGTAGGCGAAGGCGCCGTCGACGTCGTCGCCGAGCTGGAACGCGCGAAGCCGCTCCATCTCGACGAAGCCGTGGACGAATGCCGTCAGCAGACGGGCTGCCTTGAGGGCGTCGTTCGGCGGCACGAGCCCCGCGATGGCGGAGAAGAGCGGTGCCATGGCGGCGCGCCGGGCCTCGAGGTCGGCGGGTTCGAGCGCTCCCGCATCGCGGAACATCGCCTCGTAGACGAACGGGTGCTTGCGGGCAAAGGTGCGATACGCGGCGGCGAGCTCGGGAATCGACCGTTTCCCCGCGAGGGCGTCGGCGAGCGTGGCGAAGGCCCGGCGCTGAACGGCGCGTACGATCGCATCGCGATCGCCATAGCGCTTGTAGAGCGCCGGCGCGGTCACGTCGAGCGCGGCAGCGACGGACTGCATCGAGAGCGAGTCGACGCCGTGCTTCTCGACGATCCCGTGCGCCGAGCGCAGCACGCGGTCGTCACTCAATTTTGGGGTTGCGGGCATAAACGCACCTCGAGCGTATGGTAATGGTATATTACCTTGAAGGTAATATACCATTACCATCATGCTGAGTCAACGGCTAGGCGCGGCCCTCGAGGATGCGTTCGTAGCTCGCGTATCGGCTCGGAGCGATCGCTCCTTGGGCGACGGCCTCGCGGATCGAGCAGCCCGGCTCGCGCAGGTGCGTGCAGTCGGTGAAGCGGCAGCCGGCTGCGGGTTCGCGCATCTCGCGGAAGCCGCGCACCAGCTCCCCCGGCTGGATGTTTCCCAAGCCGAACTCGTTGACGCCGGGACTGTCTATAAGGAAGCCGTCACCGAGCCGGTAGAGGCGGGCCGCGCTCGTGGTCTGCCGTCCGAGGCCGTGCCGCGACACCTCGCCGACGCTGGCTTCCCCGCCCAGCGCTCGAAAGATCGAGCTCTTTCCTACGCCGGAGTTTCCGCACAATAAAGCATGCCGTCCGGCGATCGCTTCGCGAAGCTGCTCGACGTGTAAACCGGACTTCGGGTTCACGACGACGGTGCGATACCCCAGGCGTTCGTAGGTTGCGATAATCTCGGCTCGTTGCTCGCTTGCGCCGAGGTCGGGTTTCGTGAGGACGATGAGCGCCTCGATTTCCTCGATCTCGGCAAATGCAAGCAGTTGGTCCAAGGTAACCAAGCGTGGTGGTGGATCCGCGAGCGCGGTCACCGTCGCAAGCGTGTCGACGTTGGCGGCCATGGTTTTTGAGCGCCCTTCGACGGTGCGCCGCGTGAGTTCGTATCGGCGCGGCTCGATCTTGTCGATAACCGTTTTACCGTCTTCGAGGACGCGGACGTGGACGACGTCGCCCGGCACGGGCATCGAGCGCTTCCCGGTTTGGCGGCGAAGCTGGGCAACGCGGGGCTCGCGCTCGCCGTCGACGCTGACCCACGCCGCGTTTTTGCCGGTCGAAACGACTAAAGCGCGCCGGAGTTCGTTCATGCAAATGATTGCGAGCGTGCGGCGCCTAAAATTGCAGGGAGAACCGTGACCTCATTCACCCTCTGCTACCGGTCCATTCCTACCAACGACGAGATCGCTGCCGTCGATGCGGCAGTCCATTCCGCCGCGGGAACGATCGAATGGCAAATCAGCAAGTCGTTCGGCCGCGCGTATGCGCTGGTGGAAGCCGAACGCGGCCCCGAGGCGGTGCGCGCCGCGGCTGCCGGGGCCAGGGTGACGGAGCAAGCGATCATCGCTCTTGCTGTTTTCCCTAGCGTCGCGCAAGCCTTGCCGCTGCTCTGCGAAGCCCTCGAGGGCGCGGGAAAACCGGCCGGCGTCCTCTCGGCGCAGGCCGTGGAGGGTGCGGCGATCGTCGAATGGGACCCGGCGCTCACGCAGAGCGCGGTGGTGCTCGATCTGATCGATGCGGAGCTTGCGCGGTATCGCTCCGGCCGGGTTAACGAATTGCTGTCGCCGCTGCCGCTGGAGGCGTGGACGCGCCTGGCCGCCGATGGTCTGCGCGCGCCGGAGATCGCGCCGGACCGCGTGCTCGAGCACCTGATCGAGGCGCACCATGTCACTGGTTAACTCGCTCCTCACGTACGTCGGCATCACCGACGTGCTCGACGTCGTCGCGACGAGCGTGCTGGTGTATTACGTCCTGCTGCTGATCCGCGGCACGCGTGCGGTCCAGATCCTCACCGGCGTTCTGGTGCTCGTCGGGCTGCTGGGCCTGGCCGATGCGCTTCACCTGTTCCTGCTCGGAGCGATCCTGCAACTGCTCGTCGTCGGCGCTGCGGTCACGCTGCCGATCGTTTTCCAACCGGAGTTGCGCCGCGCGCTCGAACAGATCGGGCGCGGCGGCTTCTTTCATATCGGCGACGAAGCCGGCGACTGGATGCGGGCGGAAGACGAAGCGATCAGCACGCTCGCGCGTGCGGCCTTTCTGCTCTCACGTACCAAGCTTGGAGCCCTGATCGTGATCGAGCAGCAGAGCGGTCTCAAGGAGTTCGTCGAGAGCGGTACCAAGCTCGATGCCAGGCTCTCGGCCGAACTCTTGCTCGCGATTTTCATGCCGCGCTCGCCGCTGCACGACGGCGCCGTGATCGTGCGTGAGAACATGATCGAGGCAGCGGCGTGCTTCTTGCCCCTCGCCGAACAGCCGCTGGCGGAACGGCGTCTGGGCACGCGGCACCGCGCTGCGCTCGGCCTCACCGAACAGACCGACGCCGTCGTCGTCGTCATCTCCGAAGAGAACGGGACGATCTCGATCGCACGCGAGGGCAAGCTCTCGCGGCCGATTGAAGAAGAGGCGCGGTTGGTCAAGGTGCTGCTTGCCGTCACGCGACCCCCGCGCGAAGGCCGCGGTTTCGTGCGCAACGATCTCGTCTCCCACCTGCGTTCGCGACTGCTCCCGCGCCGCGACAAAGAGAACGTCCGTGCAGATAATCCGAAAGAACTTCGGACTTAAAGTCCTCTCGTTCATGCTGGCGGTCGTCGGCTGGGCCTATTTTCGCTTTGCGGCCAACCCGGTGATTGCGGCGCGCTTCGACCAACAGCTCAGCGTTCCGATCGTTACCGAGAACCTTCCGGTTGGTTACGTCGCGCATTTCACCGACAAGGAGGCGGTCGTGACGATCGCCGCGCGGCGCGGGGAACCCGGCATCAAACCCGATCAAATCAAGGCGGTCCTCGACTTGGCGGGGAAGGATCCCGGTGCTTTCAACGTCCCGGTGCAACTCGTGGCGCCCGACGTCGCCGTTCAAAGCCTGAGCCCCGCCTCGGTGAGCTTGACGATCGAGAAGATCGAAGATCGCGCGTATCCGCTGGCGCTGCATTACGTCGGAAACGACGGCTCCAACGTCGTGGTAAACGACGCGCGAACGATGCCCGGCTCGGTGACGGTGCGTGGGCCGAGCAGCGCGCTCGCCGAGGTGACCTCGGTCCGGCTCGACGTTGCGATGCCGTCGGCGCCGCATGCGTTCGATGCGATGGTGCGGCCGGTGCCGATCGATTCGCTGGGAGAAGAAGTTGCCGGACTCGACGTCGCGCCCGATCTCGTGCGCGTACAGGTCCATTTCGTGAGCGGAACAGGAGCAGCCAAGAAACCGTGACGCGCCTCTTTGGAACGGATGGGATCCGCGGCGTAGCCAACGCCGAGCTGACGCCGGAGTTGGCATTCGCCGTAGGGCGCGCGGGCGCGACCGCCCTCGCGCATTCGAGCGATCGCCATCGCCCGGTGATCGTCGGCCGCGACACCCGGCTGTCGGGCACGATGCTCGAGGCGGCGATCGTTGCGGGGATAACGTCGGTCGGACGCGACGTGATCGCGATCGGCGTCGTTCCGACCCCGGCGGTGGCCCGCGTCACCGTCGCCGAAGGAGCCGCTGCCGGCGTGATGATCAGCGCGTCGCACAATCCCGTCGCCGATAACGGCATCAAGTTTTTCGGGCCCGACGGCTTCAAGCTGTCGGACGCCATCGAAGACGAGATCGAATCGCTGATGTCGCGCACCGACCTGCCGCGCCCGACCGGCGTCGACATCGGCGTCGCGCGCTTGGCGCAAAATCTTGCGAAGCATTACTATGAGGAGCTCTACGGCACCGGCGTCGACTTGAGCGGCATGCACGTCGTCGTCGATGCAGCTTGCGGCGCCTCCTACGCGATCGCCCCGTATGCGCTGCGCAAACTCGGTGCAACGGTGCACGAGATCAACTGCGAGAACGATGGTGCGCGCATCAACGTGAACTCCGGCGCCACGCACCTCGAGGCGCTGCAGGAGGCCGTTCGCGACGCGCACCAGCGCGGGATCGCTCATGCCGTCGGCGTGGCGTTCGACGGCGACGCCGATCGCGCGCTCTTCGTCGATGAAACGGGCGCGGTCGTCTCGGGCGATCACGTGATGTTCGCGATCGGACGCGAACTTCACGAGCGCGGTGAACTGCGCGGCGATGCGATCGTCGGCACGGTGATGAGCAACATCGGCTTCGAGCGCGCGCTCGCTGCGCACGGCATCCGGTTGCTGCGCGCGCCGGTCGGCGACCGCTACGTGCTCGAGCAGATGCGGGCGGGCGATTACGTGCTGGGCGGCGAGCAATCCGGGCACGTCATCGACCTGCGCCGCAACACGACCGGCGACGGCCCGATGACGGCCGTCACGCTGCTGGGCATCGTGAACGCGCGGCAGACGCGGCTACACGACCTCGTCCGCGAAGTCGTCGTCGCGCCGCAGATCCTGGTCAACGTGCGGACGCCGCACAAGCACGTGCTGCAAGACGACGGGGTGCTCGCGGCGATCGCAGCGGCCGAAGCCGCCCTGGACGGGGCGGGCCGGTTGCTGATCCGCCCCTCGGGGACCGAGCCCTTGATCCGAGTGATGGCCGAGGGGGACGACCGGGCGCAGATCGAGTCGATCGCGGCCGGCTTGGCCCGCCATATCGAGGAAGCAGCCGGCAAATTGTAATGGAACCGTAACGGGGCGGAAGGAGAGCTTAAGCAAGCTGATAAACCTTATGGCCCATACCCGGGGAGAGTTCTCTCCCTCGGGATTACGCCTGCACAAGATAACACTGAATCCGGCTTAGTGCGCCGGAGCGGGGGACTCTCCAGGGCAGGGGTGAATGGGCCGGTCGGTCCTAGGGCGATCTTTCCCGTCCGAACCCGTCAACTAACCTCGCAAGTGTCGTGAAAGAGGAGCAATTCTTGCGTCACGCGTTAGTTGTAGGGGCATTTGCCCTGTTGCTTTCCGGTTCGTTCGGCGTTGCGTATGCCGCTGAGCCCGGGACCGCACCGACGGATACCGCGACCGTCTCCACCGCATCGGATACCGCCTCCGTCGACAGCCCCGACGTCGCCGAATGGACGTCCCATCTCATCGTTTCCGGTAAGTCCGGCCAGGCAAGCGACGGCCAAATGCGCTCGTTCGCCGGCGGCGTGCTCGCGCGCACCTCGAAGATCGCGCAGCAACTCACGCGAAGCGCCTTGCGCTTCCTGGGCGTTCCCTACGTCTTCGGGGGCACCAGCACCAGCGGCTTCGACTGCTCTGGCTACGTGCAGCATGTCTTCGCACTGCTCGGAATCTCGATCCCGCGCACGGCCGACGCGCAGTATTACTCCGGCTCCAAGATCGTCGGCGCCATGCGCCCGGGCGACCTCGTGTTCTTCCAGACCTACGAGCCCGGCCCGTCGCACGTCGGCATCTACCTCGGCAACGGCCAGTTCGTCCACGCGAGCTCGAGCCACGGGGTAACGGTGTCCAGCCTCTCCGATTCGTATTGGGCCGCGCGCTACATCGGCGCGAAGCGTCTGATCGCCTCGCGATAGCTAGCCCGCCTGGCCGCGCCGCTGACGAGGCGCGCATCGTTTCGATGGCCTACCTCGCCTGGCCGGTCGCGCTCTACGGAAGCGTCGGTCAGCGGTCCGACGCCTCCAATTGGTATCGCCTGCAAATGCGGCAAGCGCTCTGGTTCGGCAATCTTGCCGGACTCGGGGCGCTGTTCGCGCTTGCCTGGCCCTTGATCGTCTCGGCGTTCATCGGCAACGCGACCGCGGTCCTGTGGCTCTACGGCGTTGCGATCGCGCTGGATATTGCGCTCTTCGTCTTATGGCTGATCTTGGCGATGCGCTATAGTCAGGCGGCAGCCCGCGGCGAGCTCTTCGAGATCCCGCTCGTCTCGCGCATTGCAGGGACGGCAACCGGGAAGTAGTATTGTCCGCGAGCCCTTCTCGAGAGCCCACTGGGCAGCATCAGCGAAAACCGATGGGGTGTCGCCAAGCGGTAAGGCACCAGACTTTGACTCTGGCATGCGTTGGTTCGAATCCAGCCACCCCAGTGAAATGAGAACACCCGTCCAGTAGGGCGGGTGTTCTCATTTCTCCCCGGAGAGGTTCGGATGAGAACCAACGCCGGGCGCCCGCAGGATGCGGGCGGTGGGAACGCAGCGACAGGAAGTCGCGGCGGCGTTCCCATTAGAATCCAGCCACCCCTTTTTCCACGAAGGCCGCTGCGCCGTCGCGATTCGCAACCCGTTGGTATCGCCGGAGGCCGGTTCTTGACCCCGTTCGACCTTTTGATCGAATTCTGAGCGAAGACCCGGCCCAAGCCGGCGTCTGCCTGCAGGGGTCGTACCTTGCGCGCAGTACCGAACGCGAATGTCGATGTTGCGTTCGCTTCTCATTGCCGGCGTCTTCGTGCTGGCCTGCGCTGCTCAATCTCTGGCCGCAACCCCGTTGCTGCTTCAGAATCCCACCATCAGCCGCTCCGATATCGCCTTCGTGTACGGCGGCGACATCTGGACGGTCGCGAAAGACGGCGGCGAAGCGCGCCGCCTCGTGACCGGCTACGGGCTCGCGAGCGCGCCGTTTTTCTCGCCCGACGGCTCGCAGATTGCGTTCAGCGCAAACTACGACGGCAACGCGAGCGTCTACGTCGTTCCAACGATCGGCGGCGAACCGCGCCGCCTCACGTACCATCCGGGCGCCGATATCGTGACGGGATGGACGCCCGACGGCAAGAGCGTCGTCTTCACCTCGGCGCGCAACAGTCCGACCGACGCCGCGCAGGCGTATGCGATCTCGGCCGGCGGCGGCATCCCGAAGATGCTGCCGCTGCCCGACGTCTGGACCGGAAGCTACTCGCCCGACGGCTCGCGTTTCGCCTACGTACCCAACTCGCAGTGGGAGCCGTTCTGGCAGGGCTACCGCGGCGGCCAAACCACGCCGATCTGGATCGCCAACCTCGGCGATTCCTCGGTCGTCGCGATCCCGCGCAACAATTCGAACGACCGCTTCCCGATGTGGATCGGCAGCACCGTCTACTTCGTTTCTGACCGCGAGGGCAACTACACGCTCTACGCCTACGACACCGAGACGAAGGCGGTGAAGCTGCTCGTTCCCAACACCAACCACAACTTCGACATCATCAGCGCTTCCGCCAACGACGGGCAGATCGTCTACTCTCAGTTCGATTCCATCCACGTTTACGATCCGGCAACGCATAGCGATCGCGCGGTCCCGATCACGATCCACGCCGATATGCCCGAAGTGCGCCCGCACTGGCAGCCGGCCGCTTATTCCATCGCGAGCGGGAACGTCTCGCCGACCGGCGTTCGGGCCGTCTTCGAAGCGCACGGCGATATCTTCACGGTCCCGGCCGAACACGGCGACATCCGCAACCTCACCTCGTCGCCCGGCGTGATGGAACGCGATCCCGCATGGTCGCCCGACGGCAAGTGGATCGCATACTTCTCCGATGCGAGCGGCGAGTATACGCTGCGCTTGCGCGATCAAAAGGGCTTGCAGCCGGAGCGCGTGTTCCAGCTCGAGCCGCAGCCGTCGTTCTACTATACGCCGCTGTGGTCGCCCGACAGCAAGAAGATCGCCTACGCGGATAAGCATCTGGGGATCTACTACATCGACCTCGCGCAGGAGCATCCCCACGCGATCAAGATCGCGGAACAACCGTATGAGGCCTTCGGTCCGAACCTGCTCGACGCGTCCTGGTCGCCCGACAGCCGCTACCTCGCGTACTCGAAACAGCTGCCGAGCTTCCTGCACGCGATATTCGCGTACGACGCCGCGACCAAAGAGACGCATCAAATCACCGACGGGCTCAGCGATTCGACCAACCCCGCATTCGATCGCTCCGACAAGTACCTGTACTTCCTGTCGAGCAACAACACCGGGCTTTCCGGTTACGGGCTCGACATGGAAGCCGACGGCCGTCCGACGACGAGCGCCGTCTACACCGTCGTGCTGCACGCCTCGACTGCTTCGCCGATCGCGCCGGTGAGCGACGACGAAAAAGAGACCGGCGACGAACCGGAAGCATCGACGCCCAAGCCGGCGACCACGCCGTCGGCCAAGCCGGCGGCGGCACCCGTCGCCGCCGAGGTCAACGCTCCGATCGACTTCGAAGGCATCGGCCAGCGCATCGTGGCCCTCCCGATTCCGGAAGCAAACTACGCGGCGCTCCAGGCCGCCGGGCCCGGCACGATCTTCCTCGTGCAAGGTCCCATCGCGTACCTGGGCGACGGAATCCCCGAACAAACCCTGCTGCGCTTCGACCTGCAGTCGAAGATGTTGATTCCATGGGCTGCCGGCGTGTCGTCGTACGCGGTCACGGCAGACAGCAAAAAACTGCTGATCGGGCGCATGGGGCCGTTCGGACAATCGTATGCGATCGTCTCCACGCAGGCGCCGCCCAAGCCCGGCGAAGGAACGCTGGCGACCGGAGCGATGGAAGTCTACGTCGATCCGCGTGCGGAGTGGGCGCAGATGTATCGGGAAACATGGCGCATCGAGCGCGATTTCTTCTACGATCCGAACTTCCACGGCCTCAACATTGCCGCAGCGGAGAAGCGCTTCTCGGTGTTTCTACCGGGATTGGCCTCGCGTGGCGATTTCACGTATCTCACCCACGAGATGATCAGCTATCTCTCGGTCGGGCACCTATGGGTCAGCCCCGGCCCGAGCTTCACCGGACCGCGCCGCGTCAATGCGGGCCTGCTCGGCGCCGACTATTCGATCGAGAACGGTCACTACCGGATCGCGAAGATCTACAACGGGGAGAACTGGAATCCGGGGCTGCTGGCCCCGCTCACGCAGCCCGGCGTGAACGTGAAGACCGGCGACTACGTCTTCGCGGTCAACGGGCGAACGGTCACGACCGACCGCGAAATCTATGCGTTCTTCCAAGAGACGGCCGGCAAGCAAACGACGATCCGCGTCGGGCCCAATGCCGACGGCAGCGGAGCGCACGACGTCGTCGTCGTTCCCCTTGCGAGCGAAGCGAATCTGCGCAAGCTCGAATGGATCGACGAAAACCGCAAGCTGGTCGACCGGCTCAGCGACGGCAAGCTCGCGTACGTGTATCTGCCCGACACCGCGTTCGGCGGCTTCACGAACTTCAACCGCTATTTCTTCGCGCAGGTGAATCGCGACGGCGTGATCGTCGACGAGCGCTACAACCACGGCGGACAGATCGCCGACTACGTGATCGATCTGCTCAGCCGTAAGCCGCGCGCGATCATCAAAGGGCGCGACGGCGCCGCCTACCTCGACCCGCCGCTCGCGATCAACGGCCCGAAGGTCATGGTCATCAACGAGTATGCCGGCTCCGGCGGCGATGCCATGCCGTGGCTCTTCAAGAAGGCGGGTCTCGGACCGCTCGTCGGCGTGCGCACCTGGGGCGGACTGGTCGGCATCGGCGGCTACCCGGTGTTGATGGACGGCGGCTCGGTGATGGCGCCGCGCACCGCCATCGGGGGCTTGCACGGGCAGTGGGAAGTGGAAGGGCACGGCGTCTCACCCGACGTCGAGGTCGTTCAGGATCCCAAGCTGATTCGCGAAGGCCACGATCCGCAGCTCGAAGCGGCGGTTCGGACCGCGATGGAGCTGTTGCGCGAGCATCCGGTTCCGCATTACAACCCGCCGCCGTACCCGGATCACCATCCGGTGTTACCGCCGCAGCATTAGTCGACGGAGCGGATCGTCCAGAAGTCGTAGGTCCACGACGGATTGGTGAAATAGGCGTACGGCATCGTGAAATAGCCGTGCGCCCCCCAGTTCGGGCCGAGCGAATTGAGGATCGTGAACATCCCGGTTGCGTCGTCGTAGCCGAGCGCTGCGACGGCATGCCCTCCGACGACGGTCGCGCCGTCGGCCGGCAGGGGCATCGTCGTCGCCGTTTGCAGCGCCTGCATGGCGTTGCTGTAGATGTCGACGCCGAACACGAACGGAAATCCTTGCGTCAAACAGGCGCGCAGCGCATCGAGGCTCTGATCGATGCGCTGGTATTGGACGGCGTGGATCGTCGCGGCAGCGTAGGCGGCCGCGACGGGTCTCTCGTTCACGGCCGCGGGATCGTAGGGCCAAAGCGTTTCGGCGCAGGTACCGGTCTTCGCGATCGTCTTGATGGTATTGCGCAGGGTGGCCCCGTCGTCGGCGTTCTCCGTCCCGGCGAGCGCGCGCGCATTGTAATACACGAACAGTCGCGACGGCGGCGGGAGCGATTTGCCCGCGATGGCGGCGGCGATCGTCAGCGCCGAAGCGGTGGCATTGGCGCTGCAGCTATGCAACGCGAGCTGATCGTACACGGTCGTGCAGAGGTGGCGCAGGTCGGCGCTCGGTGCAATCGCCAGGCCTTCGTGCGCAAAGCGGATGTCGCGTTCGTCGCGCTCGTCGCGCTTCGCGCCGAGGTGATGAGGTTGGAGCGAAGTCATCGCAGAAGGTATCGGCAAAATGAGCGCACGCACCTCGGCCTCCTTGCACCTCACCAACGGTGACTCGGTGATCTACCTCTTCAAGAAGGCGGGGATTCTTGGAACCCACCAGGCGTGGCGCGACGTCTTGCACGAGGGGCCGGTGCCGGCCGGCTTTTCGCTGGAAGAGCTCAGCCGCATCCGCGGTTCCTACGTGGCGACGAGATCCGGTGCGAAGCCGATCAAGGTCTTGCACGACTTCCAAGAGCGGGACGCGCTCGTGCGACGAGCCGGTGAATTCGAAGAGGTGGTGCTCTGGTTCGAGCACGACTTGTACGACCAGTTGCAGATCCTCCAGATTCTCACGGTCCTCGAGGAGCTCAACCTCGAGCCGGGACGCGTCCAGATGGTGCAGAGCGACGAGTACCTCGGCAGCATGACGGCCGACGAGATCGAGGCGCTCTACCCGAAGCGGCGCACGGTGACCGCCGCGGGCTACGCCGCGGCGCGCCGCGCCTGGGAGCGTTTTACGTCGGCCGAACCCGCCGCGCTGGCGGAAGCCGCCCGCACGGACACGCCGGCGCTGCCCTTTCTGCGCGCGGCCTTCGCGCGTCTGTGCGAAGAGTACCCCTGGCAAGGAGACGGGCTTTCGCGTTCGCAGCGGCATGCGTTGCAGGCTGCAGCGCAAGGCGCCGCGCGCAACGATGAGCTCTTCCGCCGAGCGCAGGCGCGCGAGGAGGCCCCGTTTCTGGGAGACACGATGTTCTACGCGATTCTTGCCGACCTGTGCGCGCCGCCATGGCCGCTCTTGGAGGATTCCGGCGGCTTCCTCATCCCGACCGCGCTCGGCCGGCGCGTGCTCGGGGGAGATGCCGATTGGGTCGAGACGGCGGGCATCGATCGGTGGATCGGCGGCGTTCACCTCAACGGCGACGTACCCGCGCGCTACGACGAAGTCACCGCAACGCTCGTATGACGCTGCGCGAGTCGATCGAAGAGCTGATCGCCGCATGGCAGGCCGGCGACGCCTTGCGCGCGAGCGCGTTCTTCGCTCCGGACGGTACCTATTGCGAGGCCGGGCGCGAGCCGCTGCGTGGACGTGAGGCCCTGCTCGGGCACTTTCAACGATTCTTTCGCGACGGTCCGCCGTGGCGGATCGACGTCGACGATATCGTTGCCGACGGCGAGCGCGCAGCCGTCCTCTATCGCTTTGCGCTCAAAGGCTCCACGGGCTGGAAAGAGAGCGCAGGGTGCGCGCTGGTTCAGCGTGAAGGCGGCCTCATTACGCAATGGCGTGAGTATTCAGGCTAGGAGCGAACGCAGCACGATGCCCCATGACGAACTCAACATCGACATTACGTCTGAAGAAAACGGCGGCACGCTGGTCTATCGGCTCCGGGGCAGCCTCGACGTTGCCACCTCGCCATCGGTGCGCGCCGCGCTCATCGCGGCCGCTTCGACGCACGATCGGCATATCGTCGTCGATCTTTCCAAACTCGAGTTTCTCGATTCGACGGGACTGGGCGCGCTGATCGGCGCGCACAAGCGGGCGGCCGAAGAAGAGGGCGTGCTGCGCTTGGTCGTCGGCGACGGCGCGATCTCGCGCCTGCTCCATATCACCGGTCTGATGAAGATCTTCCCGACGTTCGCAACGGTGGACGACGCGGTCGCCGACCGCAACCGCCTCAGCACGCAGCTCTAGCGTCAGCCCGTTTCGTACGCCTCGTCGAGCAATTCGACGACGTGCGCGATGCGCGCGCGACTGCCGGCTCGGCGCAATTCGGCCGCAAGCTGCAAGGCGCAACCGGGGTTGGCCGTGGCGACGATCGTGGCGCCGGTGGCGATGACGCTCTCGGCCTTGCGCGCGCCCAAACGACGCGCCATCTCGGGCTCCGTAAGGTTGTAGATGCCGGCGCTACCGCAGCACAGCGCGCTCTCATGCATCTCCACCAGGCGCAGGCCCGGAATCTTCGCCAAGAGGCGCCGCGGGGCGGAACTGATCCGTTGCGCGTGAACGAGGTGGCACGGCTCCTGATACGTGACGCTCGCCGCGATGTGGCCGCGCGGTTCGGGAAGATCGACGGCGTCGAGCACTTCAAGCACGTCGCGCACGCGCGAGGAAAAGAAGCGCGCGCGCCCGCGCCAGGCCGGGTCGTCGTCGAAGAGCGTGCCGTATTCCTTGAGCGAGGCTCCGCACCCGGCGGCGTTGACGACGTAGACGTCGGCACCGCTTCGCTCGAAGGCTGCGATGTTGCGTTGGGCCAGTTCGCGCGCGAACTCCGCATCGCCGGCATGTTCGGCGATCGCCCCGCAGCAGCCGGCTGCACGCGGCGTGACGACGTTCAGCCGCGCACGGCCGAGCATGCGCACCGTTGCCTCGTGGACCTGCGGATAGGCAATGCCCATCACGCATCCCACGTGCAGCAGCGCGGTGCCTTGCGCGGAAGCCACCTCGTACGACCGGTCGTCGCCCCGAAAGAATGCAACCGGCAGCTTCGGAAGGAGGCGCGCTTGTTCGCGCAGCGGCGTGAACCGCGCAAACGCCATCGCTCCGCTGCGTTGAGCGAAACGGAGCAGCGCTCCGGTCGCGCGCATCCGCGCACTGTTGCCGAAGAGCCCGCGAATCAGGAACCTTCGTGCCGCGCGCTGCGCGGCCGGCCGCGACGGCGCTGCCGCGGCGTCGATGCGGGCCCGCATATCGGTGAGCAGTGCGCCGTAGGGAACGCCCGACGGGCATGCCGCCTCGCAGGCACGGCAGCCGAGGCACTGCGACATTTGCTCGACAAAGCCGGGGGAAAGGAGCTCGAGACGGCCCTCGTCGACCGCCTTGATAAGACTAATCCGACCGCGTGGGCCCGACGTTTCTGTCATAGTCTCCAGGTAGGTCGGGCACGCCGGGAGGCAGAGGCCGCAGCGCACGCAAGCGTCGTAACCGGTCATTCCTGGAGTCGCGCTTCGCGCGGCGCCCCCGGGGGCCTGCATGACCGCACGTTCTTCCAGACGAAGAACGTCTCGCATCCCGTTAGAGCTGGAGGTTCCGAACGTGGCTGACGTTGCCACTACCGAATATCGCCTGTCCACCGAGCCCAAACTCACGGCGCTCGTGGTGGATATCTTGGACAAAGTCGGCGTTTCTCGCGAGCACGCGGCGGTCGTGGCCGACGTCCTGATCGCCGCCGACGAGCGAGGCGTCGAATCGCATGGCGTCGCCCGCTTGAATTCATACTACGTAAGCCGCATCCGCGGCGGCAAGCTCAAAGCCAAGCCGAACTACGAAATCGTCCGCGAAACCGAAACGACGGTGCTCTACGATGCCGACAACGGCCTCGGTCACCCCGTCGGAAAGCTGGCTATGCAAGCGGTGATCGAGAAGGCGCGCAAGCACGGCTCGGCGTTCGGCGCGGTGCGCAACTCGAACCACTACGGAATTGCCGGCTATTACGCGATGCTCGCGCTCGAGCACGACATGATCGGCATGGCCTCCACGAACTCCGTCAAATACGGCGCGCCGACGTTCGGGCGCGACGTGCTGCTCGGTACCAATCCGCTCGCGTTTGCGATTCCGGCCGGCAAGGAACCCGCCTTCGTCCTGGACTTCGCGACGACCACCGTTCCGAAAGGCAAGCTCGAGGTCTATAAGCGCAAGAACCTGCCGCTGAAAGACGGCTGGGCGATCGACGAGAACGGCAACGCCACGACCGACCCCGATGCCGCGCTGCGTGGCGCGTTGCTGCCGCTCGGCGGCTTCGGCACCGATCACTCCGGGCACAAGGGGTACGGCCTCGGCCTGCTCGTCGATATTCTGTGCGGCGTGCTCTCGGGCGGCGCGTTCGGTCCGACCCTTCCCGTCGTGACGGATACGAAAGAAGGCGCGATCTCGCACTGGTTCGGCGCATTCCGGGTCGACGCGTTCCGCGACGTCGATCAGTTCAAAGCCGACATGGATCGCGAACTGCGGTACTTCAAAGACAGCCAACGGGTTCCCGGACAGGATCGCATCTACGTCGCGGGCGAGATCGAACACGAGAAGACGCTCGACGCGAAAAAGAACGGCGTCCCCGTTCACGTGAAGGTCTGGGACGAATTGCAGAAGCTCTCCGGCGAACTGGGTATCCCGTTCGACATCGCTCGCTGATCGATGCATTCGCATAGGGGCGACCCCGACGCCGCGCTGATCCACGTGAACGTCGCATCTCCGGCGGGAGCGTATACGGTCGGAAATCCGTCGTTCTTCCGGTATATCGTGCGGATGGCGGAGTCGGGGTTACCCCTTGCACGTGCGGATCGCGAAGCACTCGACGTGCTCACCGCGATCCCGCACGCCTTCGACCCGGATGAAGAAGTGCCGGCGATCTCCGGCAAGGGCTGGCGGATCGTTCCCGCCCAGGGCGATCTCGACTGGCCGGTACTCGAAGCGACGCCGCAACGCTTGCGCAGCGCGTTCGAGTGCGCGCGCACGCTGCTCTGGACCAACGCCGCGCGGATCAGCGTGAGCGCCAGCGAGATCACCTCGATCGAGGAAGAACTCGAGGCGGTGTACGGCGTGCTGCAAAACGCCGAAGCCGCGGGCTTTGCCGTCAACATCAGCTACGTCTCGTAGCTTCGAACTGCCGCTACGCGGTGCGGGCGGCGAACCCGTCGATTTCGTGCGAACGCTGCAAGGCCATGGGCTGCCCTACCTGCCGCCCGGTCAGATCGACGAAACCCTGTGGGTATACGACCTGCGCGTGCGCTTGAGCGGGCGCGTGCGCCGGCTGCGCTTTCGACGCAGCGGTGACGTCTTGAAGGCGGAGGCCGACGCGGCCCTCGGTAAGCGCGACCTCGCCGAAGCGCAGCGGCTCACCCGGCGCGTGTTTCGCCTCGACGACGATCTCTCGCCGTTTTATGCCATGCTCGATGACGGCGACGAGCTGGCGTGGGTCAAACGCGGCGCGGGCCGCTTGATCGCAAGTCCGACGGTCTTCGAAGACACCGTCAAGACGATCTGCACCACCAATTGCACGTGGGCCGGAACCAAGCGTATGATCGGCGCGCTCGTCGAACTGGGCGAGGGTGCGTTTCCGTCACCCGAACGCCTAGCGGCAACGCGCGAACGCTGGTTTACCGAGGTGGGGCGGATGGGCTACCGGGGGCCCTACGTCAAAGCGATCGCGCGCGAGGTCGCCGGCGGCGAGCTGGATCTCGAGGCGCTGCTGCCGCAGAGCGGTCGCGGTGAGGCCGACGTCGAGAAGGGCTTGTTGGCGCTTCCGGGCGTCGGTCCGTACGCCGCGGCGCACATCATGCAACTGCTCGGATATCACCATCGCTTCATCCTCGACTCGGCCACCCGCCCGCGCTTTCTGGCGCTGACAAACAAGAAGCGCGCGAGCGACGCGGCGATCCGCAAACGCTTTGCGCGCTACGGTCGCTACGCCGGACTCGCGTTCTGGCTCTTCGTTTCGAAAGAGTGGTTCGAGCCGGAGTCTTAACAGGGAATTAACGACAAACGTCGGAACTCGCCCGAATGAGACGTCTAGCAATACGAGCCACCGCCATCTTGACGCTTGCCGCTCTCGCCGCGGCGTCATTCCCGCTCAACGTATTTGCCGGCACGACCGGCGGCATCGTTGGTCGCGTCGCCGACTCGGTCTCGCAGGCCCCGATCGCCGGCGCGGTGGTAACGGCCACCTCGCCGACGCAAACGGCGACGACCACGACCGACGCCGATGGATCGTACCGGTTCCTCACGCTCGTGCCCGACACGTACACGCTGCAATTCAGCGC
>Ga0326727_10005652_pt1 | contig 35415 bp, 32 predicted proteins | sample MB2enrmetagenome_FD_207643 | JGI IMG/M metagenome (GOLD analysis project Ga0326727, IMG submission 207643) | Lab enriched peat soil microbial communities from McLean, Ithaca, NY, United States - MB29MY | ecosystem: Environmental > Terrestrial > Soil > Wetlands > Peat | place: USA: New York...
TAATGGGGTCACGGGGTCCACTGACCCCTTGCGGGTCCAGGGCAGCGCCCTGGCCTTACTTACTTTTGGGCCATGACAGCCGGATTGCTCCTGGCCCTGGCCCCGTTCGTCGGCAGTTTCGCCGGCGTTCTGGTCCGCCGTCTGCCGAGCGGGCAGCCGGTGCTATGGGCCCGCTCCGCCTGCCCGTCCTGCGGCGTCACCCTGGCGCCGCTTGACCTGATCCCCTTGGTCTCCTTCCTCGCGCTGCGCGGCCGCTGCCGCCATTGCGGCGCCCGCATCGACCCGTTCCACATCGCCATCGAGCTGGCGGCGCTGGGGGTCGCCGTGTGGGCGGTGCTGGCCGGGCGGCCCGACATGCTGGCGGCGGATTGCGTGCTGGGCTGGACGCTGCTGGCGCTGGCCTGGACCGATGCCGAAACCATGCTGCTGCCCGATGCGCTCACCCTGCCCCTGCTCGGCGCCGGCCTCGCCGAGGCCTGGCTGCTGGACCCGGCGGCGCTGCCCGACCGCCTGGCCGGGGCGGCGCTGGGGTGGGGCTGCTTCGCCGGGCTCGCCTGGGTCTGGCGGCGCTGGCGCGGCATCGAGGCGCTCGGCGCCGGCGATGCCAAGCTGCTCGCCGCCGCCGGCGCCTGGCTCGGCTGGGCGGCGCTGCCCGAGGTGGTGGTGGTCGCCGCCCTGTGCGGCATCGCCGCCACCCTGCTGCGCCATGGAAGGCAGGTCAGCGGCGGCCAGGCACTTGCGTTCGGGCCGTGGCTGGCGCTCGGCACCTGGCTGGTCCGGCTGTACGGGGATGCCGGATGAAACCCGGCTCGCACGCGGCGCGGAATCTTAATCAATCTGCAACAGCGCCCACGTTGTGCCCCGCGGCGCGGCGTGAGAAAGCCATCCAGCCCCGCCGACCGCCCCATCGCGACATCCGGCGCGGCGCAAAGGCGGGAATGACATCCGGGTCGGCAACACGACTCATGATCGGCAGCCTGGCTGTATTTCTGATGCTGTGTGCCGGCGCGCGGGCGCAGCAGCCGCGGCGTTTCGACATCGAGGAGTACCGGGTCGAAGGCAACACCCTGCTGCCGGCGGCGCTGATCGAGGCGGCGGTAACGCCGTTCCTCGGCCCCGGCCGCAGCAGCGACGATGTCGAAAAGGCGCGCGCGGCGCTGGATGTGCTGTATGCCCAGCAGGGCTATCCGACCGCCACCGCCGATATCCCCGAACAGGATCCGTCCGACGGCATCGTGCTGCTGCGCGTCACCGAACGGCGCATCGGCCGCCTGCGGGTCAGCGGCGCGCGCTATTTCGCGCCGTCCGACATCCGCCGCCACGTGCCCTCGCTCGCCGAGGGCCGCGTGCCCAACCTGAACGACGTGCAGCGCGACATCGTCGCGCTGAACCAGTGGCCGGACCGTACGGTCACGCCGGTGCTGCGGCCGGGGGCGCTTCCCGGCACCGTCGATGTCGATCTCAACGTGAAAGACAGCCTGCCGCTGCAAGCCTCGGTGGAACTGACCAACCGCCGCAGCGCCGACACCACCGCGCTGCGCACCAGCGCCACGCTGGGCTACGGCAATCTCTGGCAGCGCGGCGATTCCATATCGCTATCTTACCAGATCGCCCCGGAAAACCCGGCCGACAGCCAGATCATGACCGCTTCCTACCTGTTCCGCGTGCCGGACAGCAATCTGGCCGTGCTGGTCTCCTACCTGCATTCCGACAGCGACGTGGCCACGCTCGGCGGCACCGACGTGGTCGGCAAAGGCACGGTGATCGGGCTGCGCCTGCAGGTGCCGCTCGGCACCGAAGGCGTGTTCAGCCACAGCCTCAGCCTCGGATTCGACTACAAGGATTACCTGGACACCACGCGCCTCGGCGTCAGCAGCACGGCGACGCCGGTCACCTACATGCCCCTGGTGGCCCAGTACCAGGCAAGCTGGATCGCCGAGGGCAGCGAGACGCTGCTCTCCGCCACCGCGGCGCTCGGCACCCGCGGCATCGGCAGCGACGGACAGGAATTCGACCAGAAACGCTACCTGGCGCGGCCGGATTTCTCCACCTTCCGCGCCGATGCCTCCCGCCGCGACGACCTGCCCTGGGGGCTGCAAAGCTGGCTGCGGCTGGTCGGCCAGCTTTCGGCCAACCCGCTGATCAGCAACGAGCAGTTCTTCCTCGGCGGGGTCGATACGGTGCGCGGCTATCTGGAGGCCGAGGCGCCGGGAGATCTGGGCGGCGCCATCCAGACCGAGCTGCGCGGCCCCGTTATGACCCAGCTGTCCGGCGGCGGGATCGACCAGCTGCGCGGCTTCGCGTTCACCGATGCCGGCACGGACAGCATCCACAATTCGCTGCCCGGACAGCGCCGCTCCACCGGGCTGGCCTCGACCGGGGGGGGGGTGCGGGTGCGGGTGCTCGACCATCTGGGGGCCGACCTGGTGGCCGCGCATGTGCTGCTGCCGGGACCCAACACGCATGACGGCGCCACCCGCCTGCTGTTCCGCGTCAACGGAGCTTTCTGAATGCGCATGCTCCTGACCCTGCCGGTCGTCCTCGCCTTCCTGCTGGCCGCCGCCGCGCCGGCCCAGGCCTGGTGGAACAAGGACTGGACATATCGCGTCAAGCTGACGGCGGATGCCGGCCCCAACGGCGCCAACGTCACGGAACCGATCGGCCGCACCCAGATTCTACTGCGCCTGCACCAGGGCAATTTCGACTTCACCGCCACCCGGCCGGACGGCGGCGACCTGCGTTTCATCGCCGGCGACGACAAGACGCCGCTGCACTATCATATCGAGCGCTTCGCCCAGGCCGACCAGGTGGCGCTGGTGTGGATCGACCTGCCGGACCTGGCCCCCGGAACGGCGACGCCGTTTTATGTCTATTGGGGCAACGACAAGGCCGCCGACGGCAGCGACCCGCACGGCACCTACGACCCCGACCAGCTGCTGGTGTATCATTTCGCCGAAGAAAACGGCCTGCCCAAGGACAGCACCGGCTTCGGCAGCAACGCCCTGACCGCGGCGGCGCGCGACGAGGCCGGGCTGATCGGCTTCGGCCTGCGGCTCGATCGCGACAAGCCGCTGCTGCGCATCGCCAGGAATGCCTCGCTGGCGATCCCCGAAGGCCAGGCGATGACCTTCTCGCTCTGGGCACAACCCGATCCGGCCGCGCGCAGCTCCGTGCTGTTGAGCCTGCGCGACGGGCCGAACGGCTTCACGATCGGGCTGGATAACGGCACTCCTTATGTCCAGCTCGACACCGCCGCCGGCCCGCGCCGCAGCAGCGGCGGGCGCGCTTTGCCGGCCACCGGCTGGCACCATATCGTGGTGATCGCCGCCGACCGGATCACCCTGTATGTGGATGGCCAGCCCGCCGGCACGCTGGCCGGCAGTTTGCCGGCAATCAACGGCCAGCCCGTCATCGGCGGGGCCGAAACCGCCGGGGCGGTGCGCTATACCGGCCTGATCGACGAATTGCAGATCGCCAAGGTCGCCCGCCCGCTCGGCGCCATCGCCATTGCGGTGGCCTCGCAGGGGCCCGACGACAAGCTGGTTTCCTTCGATCTGCCCGAGCAGGCCGGCGGCGGGTTCGAGAACAGCTACATCGCCATCATCTTCCGCTCGGTGACGCCGGACGCCTGGGTGGTCATCAGCATCCTGGCGCTGATGGCCATGGTCACCTGGTACGTGATGTGGGCCAAGGCGACCTACATCAACCGGGTCAGCCGCGCCAACCGGGCCTTCCATGCCGAGTATCGCAAGCTGCTGGCGGCGACCGAGGGCGACCACATGGCCTGCCTGGCGCAGATCGCCGCCAGCACCGCCGCGGCGCTGCGCCATTCGCCGCTGCACCGGCTGTCGAAAATCGGCGTGCGCGAAATGGAGGAGCGGCTGCGCGCCGGGCGGCTGCAGCCCGGCGGCTCGTTCTCGCCGCAGACACTGGCGGCGATCCAGGCCTCGATGGAAACCGGGCTGGCGCATGAGCAGCACCATCTCAGCAACCTGATGGTGCTGCTGACGATCGCCATCTCGGGCGGGCCGTTCCTCGGGCTGCTCGGCACGGTGATGGGCGTGATGATCACCTTCGCGGCGATCGCCGCGGCCGGCGACGTGAACGTCAACGCCATCGCCCCGGGCGTCGCCGCGGCGCTGCTGGCCACCGTGGCCGGGCTGGCGGTCGCGATCCCGGCCATGTTCGGCTACAATTATCTGTTGATCCGCAACAAGGGCGCGTCCTCCGACATGGCCGCCTTCGTCAACGAGACGGTCACCCGCATGGGCGAGGCGCGGGCACTGCTGCGCCCGCCGGCCGCGCCGCCCGCAAGCCCGCCGCCGGCACCCCCGCTGCCGCCCCGCGAGCGGGCCGCCGCGCCCCCTCCTGCCCAAGCGGCCGCCAGGCCGGCGGCAGCGGCCCGGCCGGCATCCCGTCCGGCTCCGGCAAAGACGCCGCCGGCCGCAGCCAGGAACACGCCATGAAAGTCGGCGACGAAGACAAGCCGTACGACGACATCAACATCACCCCGATGCTCGACCTGGCCTACGTGCTGCTGGTGATCTTCATCATTATGACCACCGCCTCGGTCTCCGGCGTGAAGGTCGATCTGCCCAAGGCCAGCAGCGCGCAGAACCTCGCCGTGCCGAAAACCAAGGTGATCAGCGTCTCCGACCAGGGCCAGGTGTTCCTCGACACCGTGCCGGTCTCGCTGCCGGAGCTGGAAACCAAGCTGCGCGACGCCCGCACCAACATCCCGGATCTGCCGGTGGTGCTTAAGGGCGATCGGGCCGTGCAGTACGACCGTATAATGATCGTGCTGGATCTGTGCTCGCGCGTCGGCATCTCCTCGATCGGCCTCGCCTCGACGCGCGTTCCCGGCTCGTAACTGCCGGCGATCGAACGGCGCCGTGAGCGACAGTTTCGACGAAGACGACGAGGGCGGCGGACAGCGCTGGATCCGCTACGGCGTCGTGGCGGTCGCGCTGGTCGCCGCGGGCGCCTTCCTGGTGACGCTGACCTCCGGCGGCCCGGCCCAGAAGCCGCAGCAGCAGCACACCATGCACGTGGTGCTGCCGCCGCCCCCGCCGCCGCCGCCGCCGTTGAAAAAACCGCCGGAGCCCGAAAAGCCGCTCGAACAGCCGAAGACCACGGCAACGCCGCTGTCCAAGCCGCTGGAGAACAAGCCCGCGCAGAAACCCAACCCGGCGCCGGCCGGGGCGCCGCTGACCGCCGCCGCCGGCGCCGGCAGCAACGCCTACGGGCTGGCGGCGGGCAATGGCGGGGGCGGCCTGATCGGCGGCGGGGGCGGCGGCGGCGGCGGGGGCAGCCGCTTCGGCGCCTATGCCGGCCAGATCCAGGCGGAGATCGAGGCGGCGCTTCAGCGCGACGAGAAAACCCGCCGCGGACACTACGTGCTGGCCCTGCGCCTGTGGCTCGGCGCGACCGGCCAGGTGCAGCGCGCCCAGGTGGTCAGTTCCACCGGCGACCCGGCCCTGGACCAGGAAATCACGCGCGTCATCAACGCGCTGTCGATCGGCGCCGGCCCGCCCGCCGATATGCCGCAACCGGTGAACCTGCGCGTGCGCGCCCGCAGCGGCTGAGAGTTTGTGAACGAATGCACGCTATCCGCCGAACGATGTGGAAACGCCCTGATCCATCCCGGCTGCCCGGAGCGCCGCCCCGCGCGCAGCGCGCCGTCGGCATGACGGGCCTTGCCTCCCGGGCCGCCACAAGGGGCAAGCCCCTGGACCCCTTTAATCTGCCGGTGGCAGTCTGCCTCGCGCTGCTGGTGGCGTTTGCGCCGGCGCCTTCCCGGGCGCAATCCGACGACAGCGCCGTCGAACGGCTGATCCAGATCCTGGTGAAGAACGGCGTGCTGACCCGCGCCCAGGCCGACAGCCTGGCCGAGCAGGCCCGCGCCGAAGCCCATGCCGGCCAGCCGGCGGCCGCCGGCCAGCCCGCCGCGCCGGCCAGACCGCGGCCGGTGGCACCGGGCACCGTGCGGGTCACCTACGTGCCCGAAACCGTGCGCAAACAGATCGCTACCGAAGTGAAACAGCAGGTGATGCAGCAAGCCACCGAAGAAGGCTGGGCGGAACCGAACAGCATCCCCGCCTGGACCCAGCGCGTGCGCGTCAGCGGCGATGTGCGCCTGCGCGGCGAATTCGATATGTTCCCGAAAGGCAACTACAACGCCTTCCCCGATTTCAACGCGATCAACGCCCTTTCGAACGGCTACGATTCCACCAGCGGCGTCAATCCGCCGCTGCTCAACACCACCGAGAACCGCACCCGGATGATCCTGCGCGCCCGTCTCGGCGTCTCCGCGCAGGTGGCCGACTGGGTGGATGCCGAGCTGCGCATCGCCACCGGCAGCGACCGCAGCCCGGTCTCGGCCAACCAGACGCTCGGCGCCGGCGGCGATTTCTCCAAATACGGCATCTGGCTCGACCGCGCCGCGATCACCATGCGGCCGGCCGACAGCCTGACGCTGTATGGGGGCCGTTTCGCCGACCCGTTCTGGCTGTCGGACCTGGTGTTCTACGACGAGCTCGGCTTCGACGGCCTGGCCGCGCAGGCCCGCGCCCGCGCCACCGACGCCATCGGCGGAACCCTGGTGCTCGGCGCCTTCCCCGTGTTCAACACCGATTACGCCTTCGGCAGCACCGATCTCACCAAAACGGCCAGCCGCGATTCCTGGCTGCTCGCCGCCCAGCTCATCGGCGACTGGAAGCCGCCGGAGCGGTCCTGGTCGGCCCGCCTCGCGCTCGGCTATCTCGACTTCGCCAATGTTCAGGGCAAGACCTCGCAGCTGTGCGCCGCGCCGACCAGCTACGGCAGCTGCAACACCGACGACACCCGCACCCCCTGGATCGTCTACGGCAACACGGTGTTCCCGCTGCGCGCCATCAGCCCGCTCAACGGCAGCACCACTGCGCAGCCGCAATATTACGGGCTGGCATCGCGCTTCGGCCTGCTCGATCTGCACGGCCAGGTGCTGTATTCTGGTTACCATCCGATCGATATCCGCCCGGAAGCCGAGTTCGTGACCAATCTCGGCTTCGACCGGAAAGCCATCGGCGCTCTCGCACCAAGCAACAATCTGGGTGCCGGCGACGCCTATGAAGGTTCCGGCACCGGCTACATGGCGCGCGTCACGGTCGGCCACCTCGATCTTCTGGCCGCCGAAGACTGGAACATCTCGCTGACCTACAAGTATCTCGGCTCCGACGCGGTGATCGATGCGCTGACCGATCCGAACTTCCATATGGGCGGCACCAATGCCAAGGGCTTCATCCTGACCGCCAACTACGCGCTCGGCCGCGACATCTGGCTGTCCGGCCGCTGGTACAGCGCCAGCGCCGTGTCCGGCCCCCCCTATGAGGTCGATACGCTGCTGGTCGACCTCAACCTGCGGTTCTGACGGCAATGCCGCCGCTCTCCGCCCGCCGCCGGTGCGCGGCCGTGCTGCTCGCGCTTGCCCTGGCCGCCCGGGCGGGCGGCGCGGCGCGGGCGCAGCCGCCGCCGCAACTCGGCCCGGCGCTGAACCAGGCAATGGCCGCGATGCCGGTCGCCCAGGCGGCGCTGGAGGCGCTGCTGGCCACCCAGGATGCGGCCCGCGCCGCATCGGGCGACCCGGCGGTGCAGGCGGCCCTGACCACGCTGGCCGCCCAGGCCACCGCGCTGGCCCAGGCGGCGCAGCGCCTGAAAGCCATCAATCCGCCGCCAGGGGCCGCTGCCGCCGCCCCGCCCGACAAGCTGGCCGCCTGCCACGCCGCCAATGCCAAACTGCTCGCGGCCGGCCACGATATTCTGCATCTTTACGAAACCCAGAGCTTCCGCTCGTTGCTGGTGCGCAGCTACGAACCGTTGCTCGGCCTTTGGCGCGTCGAACTGGAGAACATCGTGCAGGACCAAGACGACCGGCTGCGGGAGCAGGAAATCCCCCCCGATTCGAAGGAGTCCCAGCCATGAGGGCGCGCCGCCGCCCTGGCCTGCTGCTGGCGCTGCTGCCCGCCATGGCGCTGCTCGCCGGTGCCGCCGGCGAGCCGGCCCCGCCGGCCGCTCCGCCCGCGGCCGGCGACGTGATCGCCCAGCGCGGCCCGGTCCGCCTGACGGTGGGCGAGCTGCGGGCTCTGATCGACCAGGCCGACCCGGCGGTGCGCGCCCAGCTGGCCACCGACCCGGCGGCGCTCGCCGCCTTCGTGCGCGAGCGGCTGTTGCAGGTGGCGCTGGCGGCCGAGGCGCGCGCCAAGGCATGGGACCAACGCCCCGATGTGGCGCAGCGGATGAACGAGGCGCGCGACGCCGCGCTGGTGCAGAGCTATCTCGCCGCGCTGAGCCAGCCTGACGCCGGCTTCCCCGCCGAGGCCGACATCGCCGCCGCCTACGAGGCGAACAAGGCGCGTTTTCTGGTGCCGAAACAGTATCATCTGGCGCAGATCGCCATCCTGGTGCCGCCCGGCGCGTCGCACGACGCGGAGGAGGACGCGCGCCGCCGGGCCCAGGACGTGCGGGCCCAGGCGGTGCGGCCCCGAGCGGATTTCGCCGATCTGGCCCGCAAATATTCGCAGGAACGCGGCGGCGCCGACCATGGCGGCGATATCGGCTGGGTGCGCGAGGACCGGCTGGTGTCCGGCGTGAAGGAGGCGGTGACGGCGCTGGCCGAGGGCGCGGTCAGCGATGTGGTGCGCGGCCCCTCCGGCTGGCACGTGATCAAGGTTCTGGGAACCCGCCCGCCTTCCACCGCGCCGCTTGCCGACGTGCGCGAGCAGATCGTGCTGGCGCTGCGCCAGGCGCGCCAGCAACAATCGGCCCGCGCCTATGTGGATGAGATGCTCAAGCGGGAGCCGATCCAGCTTAACGAGATCGACCTGCCGCATGTTGTGGTGCCCCGCTGAATACGGCAGCGAGCAAGGCCAGGGCGCTGCCCTGGACCCGCAAGGGGACTGTGGTCCCCTTGACCCCATTCTTTAAGAAAAGGGGCCTGGGGTTGCGCCCCGGCGGCCGATGACCACCCCGCTGGAAGCGGCGCGGCAGCAGGTGGCGTTGGCAGCCCAGCTGATCGACCAGGGCCGCGCCCCGGACGCCGAGAAGCTCCTGCGGCAGGTGCTGGCGCGCTATCCGCAGCTGTCGCCGGCGCATTTCCAGCTGGGCCGGGTCGAGACGGCGCGCGGCCGGCCCGAGTTGGCCGCCGAGCTTTACCGCGCCGCCAGCCGTGCCGACCCCGGCCTGGCCGAGGCGCGGCTCGCGCTGGCACAGACGCTGGCCGCGCTCGGCAGGCTCGAACAGGCGGTCGCCGCCTATGCCGCCCTGCTCAAGCGTGTGCCCGACCATAGGGAGGCGCTGCTGGGCCAGGGCTGGGTGCTCGGCCAGTTGCGACGCTTCCACGATGCGCTGGCCTGCTTCGACCGCGCCGAGCGCCTCGGCGCCGATGTGGCCCGACCGCTGGCCGAGGTGGCGCTCGGGCTGGCTCATGTGTGCGACTGGTCACAGCATGAGGCGCTGCGCCGGCGCCTGCGGGCGCGGCTGCTGCAACCGGAACCCTGCCTGCTCGACACCTACGCGGTGCTCTGCCAGGAGGACGATCCGGCGCTGCAGCAGCGCATGGCCGTGCAGCTGGCCGAAACGGTGCGGCGGCACATGCAGGGCGCGCCGCGTCCGGTCCGCCCGGCGCCGGCGCCGGGCCGGGTCCGGCTCGGCTACCTCTCCGGCGACTTCAATCAGCACGCCACTGCCCTGCTGATGGCCGAGGTGTTCGCCCGCCACGACCGGGGCCGCTTCGAGGTGACCGCCTTTTCCTACAGCCACGACGACGGCTCGGAGATGCGCCGCCGCGTGGTCGGCGCCTTCGACCGCTTCGAGGAGCTGGGGCTCGACCCGCCCGCCGAGTCGGCCCGGCGCATCGCCGCCGCCGGCACCGACATCCTGATCGACCTGAAGGGCTACACCACCGGCGCCCGGCCGGAAATCGCGGCACTGCGGCCGGCGGGGCTGCAAGTAAGCCATCTCGGCTATCCCGGCACGCTGGGAGCGGACTGGTTCGACTATGTCATCGCCGATCCGGTGGTGCTGCCGATGGCCGAGCAGCCATTCTGGAACGAGCGCATCGTCCACCTGCCGCACTGCTACCAGCCGAACGACCGCCTGCGCCCGCTGCCGCCGCCCGATCCGCGGGGGGCGCACGGCCTGCCGGCCGATGCCTTCGTGTTCGCCTGCTTCAACAACACCTACAAGATCACGCCCGCGCTGTTCGGGCTGTGGATGGACTTGCTGACCGAGTTGCCCGGCGCGGTGCTGTGGCTGTATGCCGCCAACCCGCTGGCCGAGCGCGCCCTGCGCGCCGAGGCCGCGCAGCGCGGCGTGGCGCCGCAGCGCCTGCATTTCGCCGCCCCCGCCGCGCTGGAGCCGCATCTGGCGCGGCATGCCTGCGCCGACCTGTTCCTGGACACCTCCCCCTACGGCGCCCACACGACGGGGTCGGACACGCTGTGGGCCGGCGTGCCGGTGATCACCTGGACGGGGCGCTGCTTCGCCGCGCGGGTGGCGGCGAGCCTGCTGCATGCGGCCGGCCTGCCCGAACTGGTCGCGGCCTCCCGCGACGAGTACAAGGCGCTGGCGCTGCGCTTGGCGCGCGATCCGGGCGCCTTGCGCGGACTGCGCGCCCGGCTGGCCCAGGCCCGGCTGACGGCGCCGTTGTTCGACGCCGCCCGCTTCACCCGCCATCTCGAAAGCGCCTATCTGGCGATGATGGCGCGCCACCGGGCCGGCCTGCCGCCGGCCGCCTTCGCGGTCTCCGACGATCAGCCGTTCCACCAGCCGGCATAGGCGGCGGGAATGGCGGGAATACCGGACGGCGGGGTGCGGTCGATATTGGTGTAATCGTGGCATTGCACCAGCATCCAGCGGTGCTGGCTGCCCGAGTCGGTATCGCGGACCACCTGGCTCCAGCTGCCGGCGGTTTCCAGCGGCCCGGTCTGCATTGCCGGCGCGGCCGGCATGTCATGCGGAGCGCTGCAGGTGCCGGCCGTCTGTGCGGCGCGCGCCAGAGTGGGCACCGGCGCCGTACCGCCGGCCCAGTCCACGCGCGCCCATTTCTCCCAGCGGGTCAGGCCGAACTCGGCGGTCCAGTAGGTGCGCTCCATCTGCTGGGCCGTCCCCGGCCCGGTTCCGGCCAGGTCGGCGCGGCTGTAATGGTCCGAAACCAGCGCCGGCAAGGTGACTCCCGCGGTGAACGCCATGTCGTCCAGCACCCAGGCGGTCAGCGCCAGCGGGCCGCCTTTGGGGCAAGGGGCCTGCAGCGCCGCCGCCGGGTCGCCGGTGGTCAGCACGGCGCGGAAGGCGGTGTAGCCGGGCACGCCCGCCGCCGGCAACAGGGCGGGGCCGATCACCCAGCCGCGGTCGAAGCGCGCCGTGTCGTGCGGGAGGGCGCGGCATTGCGGCGGAGAATCGTAACTTACCAGGCCGGTCGGGCCGGCATCCCCCATGATGAAGCCGAACACGCCGTCGCTGCCCTCGACCGAGGCGCCGTACAGCGTGCCGTCGCCCGACAGGACACAGTCGCTGCGAGGCACGTGGCTGTCGAAACTGACGGTCCGCTGCGTCGTGCCCTGGAGCACGGGCACGTTGATCCGGGCGACGATGCCCTGCTGGTCGGCACAGGGACCGGTGACGGCGCTGAAATCGGTCAGGCTGTAGGGCGGTGTTTCGCCGGCGCGGATCTTGCGTTTCGTTTTGCAGGCCGCATCGACCGGCGCGACGCCCGGCAGGATCGTGTCGGTCGCATCGGTGCAGACGGTCATGACCATGAACGCCGCGATGCCGGCCGGCACGGTTTGGGCGGCGGCGAGGGCAGGCGGCAGGACGCAGGCCAGCAGCAGCGCTCCGGCCATGGCCGGAGCGGCAGGAAAACGCAACACGGCGGAACTCTCCTGGCAATGGCGCGCCGGCCCGGAAGCCTCGGCGCATGCTTCGGGTGAACGGACCCGGACCCGACGGGCGGCGCCATAAAATCAGTTCCGTCTTAAAAATTGCTGAAGCGTTTCCAGTTTTGGGACGCGTGTTTTTGAGACTGGCCTTCTCGCCCGGGCTGTTGGCCGCCGGTACTGCGCCTGGTCCGCCGAAACGGACTTTTGCTGGAGCTTGTGTCTGCGACGGCTGCTAGTGTTCCGGTCGCGACAAATGCGTCCGTCCCGTCGCGTGAATCGGAACACCAAATCAAGGGGCTCGTGGTCCGGCCCGACGGCACTATCCGTCGGAGTCGGAACACTAGAGCGCTCTGACCGTTTACGGTCAGCTTGAAAGCGCTCTAATGTTCCGATCGCGACGGATGCATCCGCCAGGGAGAGACGGAATGATGCGGGTTTGCGCCTTTGCGGCTCTGCTGCCGGCGCTGCTCGCGGCGCCGGCGAAGGGCCAGACAACCGGGACCGGTTCAGCCGCCGCCACGGCAACCGAAGGCCCGTGTGTGGATGTGCGTATCGGTGCCGAGCGATCGTACGATTGCGTGAACGCGCAGCTTTCCCGCACCATTCCGCCGCGGCGTTTTTCCGCCGGCGACGAGCTGCCGGTGCCGGCGACCGTGCCCGGCCCGGCCGCCGGCACATTCAACCAGGGGGCGGCCGCCGAACAGCTCGGTAACGCTTTCGGGCACTCGACACGGCCACAGCGGCCGCCGCCGCCAGTCTATGCCGCTCCTGTGCTGCCGGGGCGCTGAGCTTCTGAGCGTGGCTGGGACATCAGGAACGCTTGGGGCGCTTCCCCAAGCCCCTGGACCCACATTTTGGCCGCGGCCCGGCTTTCCTCAGCCCCCCGCCCCGCCGCCAAACATCTGCCGCGCCGCCGACAGAACACGAGCCTGATACCCCGCCGCGAGCGCCGGCGTATGCGAATGGTAATGACCAACCGCCGTCAACAGATCGCCGCCCGCTTCATCGAGTTCCACCCGCAGGATCGCCCCGGCCGCCGCGATGTTGAAACAGCCGTCATCCAGCAGCCGCGCACGCACCCGCGCCGTATCGAGACCGGACGCGGTGGCCAGCCAGGGCAGCCACACCGTGTTCACCTGCATCGGCCCGAGATCCTCCGAGCCGTTGGCATTGCGGCTGGCCACATGCATCTGCCCGCCCTCCACCGCGTGGATCGCCGGCAGCACACGCGGCGGCAGGTGATAGAAGGCGGCGGTGGCCACCATGCATGCCAGGAACGGAACCGCCACGCCGCCGCCGCCAGATCAGAGCGGCTGACGCAGCGCGTCGGCAATGATGCGCCGCATGATCTCCTGCGGCGTGATCATGCAGTCCTCGCGCCGGGCGGCGGCGATCGCCCGCTCGCGGAGCTGGCCGACCCAGCTTGCCGGCAGGCGCAGGCTGATCTGAACATTCGGCCGCCCATCCGCCGGGCGGCGCCGTGTATGCGGCGGCACCGCCGCCGGTGGCACACGGGAGGGGACGGGCCATCTCGGCCCGGTCGCGCCGGACGCCGCATCATCGCCGGTTCCGGCAAGGTCCGGGCGGAATGTCTGATCCAGATCGGTCATGCCTCGCGGCGCGCCCCTGATGTGTCGGCGAAGACACTCGCACACCCGGTGTTCTTGGCCGGTGCGAGCGGTGCTTGGCAAGGCTGATTTGATGCGGATTCGATGAAACTACGATGTCATAACGATGAAATCCGGCGGCGGGGCGGGGCGCCGTCCCGCGCGGGCTTTCCCGCCGGCGGCGACGCCCTGTAGTTGGCGCATGATTCCTGATGGCCCCCGCCCGCGTGCTTGAACTGGAACAGGAGGCAAACCGGCTCGGCGCGGTCCCGCTGGTCATGCCGCCGGCAAACGCCGATATCGGCGCCGCGGCCGGGGCCGCGGTGGTTGCGCTGCTGTGCGGCATGAAACTGTGCCGCGTCCCCGCCGCTTCCGGCGGCTTGCGGCTCGCCGCCGCCGGCCCGCTTCCCCCGGGCCTCGCCGGGGGAAGCCTGGTGGTGTGGGGCAGCGGCGCCGCCGGCCGGCCGGAGGGTGTGGACCTTTCGGTACGGGCCACCCGTGGGCCGTTCACCCGCGCTCTGCTCGGCGGGCCGGACGTGTTCGGCGACCCCGCCTGGCTGCTGCCCTGGTTCCACCGGGTGACCGTGCCGAAACGCTGGGAGCTCGGGCTGGTGCTGCTGCCCGGGCAGAAGCCGCCGCCCGGCCTGCCGGACGGGGTGTGCGCCATCCCCGGCGATGCGCCCGACGGCCCGGCGGCGCTGGCCGCGCGGGTCGATGCCGTGCTGGCCTGCCGGCGGATCGCCTCCGCCTGCGCCGGCGCGCTGGTGCTCGCCGAAACCTACGGCATCCCCTGCCTGCCGCTGGCCGCCGCCGACGGACAGGGACTCCGGCGCGTGCCCACGACCGAGGCGGCGCTGGGTCTCGGCGTCGCCGATTTCTACGCCGGCCTGCGGCGCTCGGCGGTGCCGGCCTATCTTCACCCGCCCGGCACGCTGCCCGCGGCGGACCGGCTGGCCGCGGCGATCGACAAGGCCTGGAGCCCCGCCTGGCTGCGCGAGGATGACCTGATCGAGACCTTCCCGCTGCCCTGCGCGCCGCTGATGCCGGAGGATGGCGACAGCGCCTTCGCCCATCCGGTGCTGGCGGAAACCGATCCGGCGCAGCCGCCCGGGCCGGCGAGCGTCCGCCCGGCGGCGCACCCGGCCGCCTCGCTGCAGGACTGGGTGGATGAAAACGGCGTGGTGCCGGCCGCCTGGGCCGCCACCTCCGGGCAGGCCCCGTTCCCCAATCTGGGCGATGCGCTGAGCGCGGTGATCGTCTCCGCCATCACCGGCCTGAAACTGCAACGCCGCAACTTCGACGATCGCGGCGAGCGCCTGGTCGCTGTCGGCACGATCGGCCACGCCCAGCGCAACGGCACGGTGCATCTGTGGGGCACCGCGCTCGACCCGCAGCGCAATGCCTTCGACCCCGCGCGCAGCCGGTTCGCGGTGCCGCCGGACACCCGCTTCGTCGTGCATGCCACGCGCGGGCGCAACACCGCGGCGCGGCTGCGCGAGGCGGGCGTGCCCTGCCCGGACGTGTATGGCGATCCCGTCTGGTTCCTGCCGCGGCTGGTGGGCGGGCGGCCGGTCACGCCGCGCTGGGAACTCGGCGTGGTGCTGCACATTACCGAAATGCAGGGGCCGACGCCGGATGCCGGCGTGCTGGCCGCATACAAGCGCTACCACATCCCGCCGATGCTGGCCGGGGCGGTACGGCTCATTTCCACCTACACCGAGCAGGGCACCGAAGCGCTGCTGGCCAAGGTCGATGAAATCCGGGCCTGCCGGCGCATCGTCTCCACCAGCTTCCACGGCCTGGTGATCCCGGAGGCGTTCGGCATTCCCAATATGTGGTTCAGCCCGCATGCCGGCGGCGGCATGCGGGTGAATGTGAACGACCCCGACGCGCCGATGGACCACCGCGTGCGCGACTGGTACTCGGGCATGGGGTGCCGGCGCGTGCCGGTGTTCGGCACGCCGCGGCTGCTGCCGACACGCTGGGATCAGGTGATCCGCTGGCTCGATAAGGCCTGGGAACCGCTGCAGCCCGATGACGCCGCGCTGTTCGAGGCGTTCCCGCTGCGGAAAGCCGTGTCGTTCAAGGCGCCGGAGTGGCCGCTTGATCCGGCGCTGTTTGACGATGCCTGCTACTGAGAGCGCCCCGGCCTTCCTTACGTCCGTTTACGGCGCCCAAAGCGGGCTGTAGAGCGACGGAACCGCCGGCAATGCCTGCCCGGTCACGCTGCGGTCGATGTTGGTGTAATCCGCGCACAGCGTCATGTACCAGCTGTGCGTGGCGCCGTCCGGGCCTTTCACCTTCTGGTAAGCGCCATTGACCTTGCTGAGCACCATGCTGCCGACGGTGGTGCTGTCGGCCGGGTTGGTCACGATGGGATAGGGCGTTCCGGCCACGCCGCCGACCTGCGCGCAGACGGCGTGCGAGAGCAGTTGCTGCGCCGCCATGTTGGGCGCCACCCCGTTCAGAACCAGGTCATCGCGGGTCCATTTCTCCCAGCGCGACAGGCCGAACTGCTGCGTCCAGTAGGTGCGCTCCATCTCCTGCGCGCCGCCGGGCCCGGCATTGTCGGCATTGGCCTGCGTATAATGCGCGGCGATCACCGCGGGGAGCTGGTAGCCGGAGAAGAACATGTACCAGTCGGTCCGCCAGATGTGGAAGCTGCCGACATAGGGCGTCGAGCAGGTGACGCCGTTCGTCTGATCGGCGGCGAACTGGGTGGGCGTGACCACCTGCAGGTTAACGGTCGCGAACTGGATCGGTCCCGGCAAAGCGGCGGACACCGGCGACAGGCCGACCAGCCAGCTATTGGCGAACCGGGCCGAGGAATACGGATCGGCCGTCTTGCACACCGGCGGGTTGGGCAGGCCGCCGGTGGTCGCGCCGTTGGCGAAATAGTTATAGGCGTCGTTGAACGAGATGCCGTCCGGGCCGGAACTGCCCATGATGAAGCCGTAGCCGCTGACCGGGTCGGTCGATTGCACCGACACGTCCTGCAGGAATTCGCTTGCCCCCACTGTCTGGGCCATCGAGCAGGCCGCGTTGGTGCCGGTCTGCGACAGCGTCACCGTGCGGGTGAGGCCGTTCTGTGTCACCGGCACGTTGGCGCGCAGCAGCGGGCCGAAATTCGACGGGCAGGATGTCGCCGCATTCGCGATGTAGTTCGGGGCGAAATCGCGCAGCGTGTAGGGCGGCGTCTCGCCCACGCCGATCTGGCGCGTGTAGGGGCAGCCGGCATCGCCCGGCACCACTCCGGGCAGCGACGGCGCGGCCGGACCGGGAGTCGCGGTGCAGACCTTCATCAGCATGTAGCCGCTCATCGGGCCGCCCAGCTGCGCCTGCGCCGGCAGTGCGGCAAAAACGCCCGGCAGCAGCATAAAGCCGAACAGAAAACGATGGGTCATTCGCGTGGTGTCCTCGACCTGGCGCGCGCCGTGTGGTTCCGCTGGAGGGGAAACGATAGGGGGCTTCGGCCGCGGGCGCCGGCCGGGATCGATGAACTTTTTGTTTCAACGACCCCCAGAGTCGCAACGGAGAGAAGTCTCTGCCATGTGTTCAATATAGCTGCCAACGACACTGCCCAGGCGGAACTGAATACGGTGGAAGGCAATGGCGACATTCACATGGAATAGCGGCACATCCGCGAAATGGTCGCAGGCCACCGACTGGACATCAACTTCGGAAACTTCCGGTACGGCAATACCAGGAACCGACGATACCGCAGTACTTGATGCCGGCAGCATCACGCTCGATATCGCCGCCACCATCCAGGGCCTGGTGGAGGAGGGGGGCAGCGGGGCAGCCCTGCTCCTCACCAGCCTGCATGATATCACCGTCACCGGCGCCGCCAGCTTCGCCGGCACCGTCGAGCAGACCGGCAACGCCGCCACCGACCTGCTCGGCAGTTCCACGCTGGGCGCCGCCGGCGCGCCGGCAACGTTATGGCTGGATGGCGGCCACGTCCTGAAGAACGCCGGCAGCTTTGCGCTGACTGATGGCGAGATCGTGCTTGGCGCCCTGCCCGGCGGCGGCAGCGGCGGCGGCGAAATCGTCAACGCGGGATCTTCCACCTTCGAAATCTCGGCCACCGGCACGGTGATCGAAGCCGGCACCGGCGCCACCGGCGTCGGCAATTCCGGCACGCTGCTGTATGATGGCAGCGGCGAGGCCGTGATCACCGCCCAGGTGAACAATGGCGGCAAGATCCAGGTCGCCTCCGGCACGCTCGCCCTGCTCGGCGGGGTGAACAGCTCCGGCGCCGGCCTGGCCATCGAAGCCGGGGCGGAACTCGATATCGGCAGCGCCGGCCTGACCATCACCCGCGGCTCCTTCACCGGCCCGGGCACGCTGGTCATCACCGGCGGCCTCGCCAACCTGGCGCAGGCGTTGCTGAACGATCCGCTCGGCACCATCGTGACCCAGAGCGGCACCCTGTTCATCGTCGATCACGCCGCCCATCTGGGCACCCTGGTGCAGACGGCCACCGCCGACACGGCAAGCCTGGTTACATCGCAGTACCTGCTGTCGCTCAGCACCCTCGATGTCAGCGGCGTCGCGGTCTATAGCGGCACCGGCGCCACCACCGTGGCGCAGAGCGCCACCATCGGCGCCGCGCCCGACGGCAGCACCACCGCGATTTACCTCGATGGCGGGCGCAAGCTGGTCAACCGTGGCACCATGCTGGTCGGCGCCGGCGCGATCGTGCTCGGCGCCACCCCGCTCGGCACCGCGCTGGGCGGCGCCAAGCTCGCCAACATGGCCACCGGCTTGCTCGACTTCGCCGACGGCACCAGTGTGGTGGCCGGCACCGGCACGATCAGCTTCACCAGTTCCGGCACGATCACCAAGCTTACCGGCAGCGGCACCACCAGCATCGGCGTGGCGCTGACCAGCAGCGGATCGATCTATGTCGCCGACGGCATGCTGGCCTTCGATGCCGGCGGCAAGGCGTTTGCGCGCAACATCACCGTCGACTCCGGCGGCACCATCGGCTTCGGCGGCGGCACCTTCACCCTCGTGTCCGGCTCCTTCGACCTGAACGGCGCGATGGCGGTCGCCGGCGGCCTCGTGGATATGACGCATATCGTCGCCATCAGCACCGGCGGCCTCGTGCTTTCCGGCGGCACGCTGTCGCTCGGCGTGCGCAGCGTCACCGCCGGCAGCCTGACGGAAAGCGGCCTTTTCAACACGCTGACCGGCAGCGGCGTGGTCACCGTCACCGGCAGCGCCACGCTCGGCGGCATCGCGCTGGAAACCGGCATCGGCGATACGGTGCTGGCCGGCGGCGGCACGCTGCTGGCCGGCGCGCTGCTCGACCTCGACGGGCGGCGCATGCTGGAGAATGCCGGCACGCTGCTGGCCCAGGGCGGCGAGATCATGCTCGGCGCCAGGCCGTCCGGCGCAGCCGAGGGCAGCGGGGAGTTCGTCAATGACGCCACCGGTGCCCTGGACATCACCGCCGACGGCACCGCGGTGGCCGGCGGCGCCGGCTACACCAACCTGTCGAACATGGGCTACCTCGGCAAGACCGGCGGCAGCGGCGTCACCGCCATCACCGCGAGCATGGTCAATAACGGCACCGTCGAGGCGGCCAGCGGCACGCTCGCGCTCGGGATCGCCGCCGGCACCGGGGTGTTCGAGATCGACAATGCCTGCGTGCTGGAGTTCACCAGCGCGATGCAGAGCGGCACGATCGACTTCATCGGCAGTGCCGGCACGCTGGCGCTCGACCAGCCGGCCGCCTTCGGCGGCAGCATCACCGGGTTCGGCACCGGCAGCGTCATCGACCTCGCCGGCGTCACCGCCACCCCCACGCTGGCCTATACCGGCACCAGTGCCGGCGGCACGCTCACGGTTACCGGCGGCGGCGTCACCGCGAGCCTGCTGTTCAACGGGGATCTGACCACCTACAACTTCACCACCGCCTCGGACGGCCATGGCGGCGTGCTGATTTCGTGAGCCTGGACGCCATCGCCCGGGCCGAGACCCTGGCCAAATCCGGCCGGCATGCCGAGGCGGCGGCGATCCTGGAGCAGTCGCTCCGGCTCCGCCCGGCGCACGCCCCCGCCCTGGTCACGCTCGGCCTGGTGCGGCGCGACCAGGGCATGTGGGAACAGGCCGCGGAGGCGCTGCAACGGGCCTGCGCGATCGACCCCAACAACGCCTTCGCGCGCTATACCCTCGGCGGCGTGCTGCTGACGCTCGGCCGCTACGAGGAAGGTCTGCCGGCGCTGCTGGGCGGACGGCACAGCGTGGTGCCCGAGATCCGCCTTCCCGGACCGGTTTGGCGCGGGGAGGCGCTGCGCGATGCCGATGACGGCAGCCCCGGCACCCTGTTGCTGCACTGCGATGGCGGGCTGGGCGACGCGATTATGTATGCCCGGTACATACCTTTCTGTGCCGCCCGCGTGCGGGTGGCGATGGCCGGGCCGCCGTCGCTGGCGCGGCTGTTCGGCACGCTGCCCGGGCTGGCGCAGTATGCCGGCGCGCCGCCGCTGCCGCGCTACCACGCGCACCTGCCGCTCGGGCACCTGCCGCTGGTCTGGGCCACCGCGCAGCGGACCGTGCCCGCGAGCATCCCCTATCTGTCGGCCGACCCGGCCCTGGCGGCGCGCTTCGCCGGCCGGCTGGCGGCGCTGCCGGGAAGGCGCGTCGGCCTCGCCTGGGCCGGCAACCCCGCCTATCCCGGCGATGCCGACCGCTCGGTGCCGCCGGCTGCGCTGGCGCCGCTGCTGGCGGTGCCGGGAATCAGTTTCGTCTCGCTTCAGGTCGGCGCCGCCGCGGCGCCGGGCGGGGGGCTGGCCGACTGGACCGCCGAACTTGCCGATTTTGCCGATACCGCCGCGCTGATCGCCGGGCTGGACCTGGTGATATCGGTGGATACCGCGGTGGCGCATCTGGCCGGCGCGCTGGGCAAGCCGGTCTGGCTGCTGAACCGGTTCAATACCGACTGGCGCTGGGGATTGGAACGCCGCGATTGCGCCTGGTATCCGACGCTGCGGCAGTTCCGGCAGCTTCGGCTGGGGGAGTGGAACGAACCTTTGGCGGAAATGGCGGCGGCTTTAGAAAGTAAGTAAGTAAGGCCAGGGCGCTGCCCTGGACCCGCAAGGGGACAGGGGTCCCCTTGACCCCATTACTAAGGGGCGCGGGGCTTAGCCCCGCCTACGGGTTGCAAATCTGCTCCGTTCCCCCCGCCCCGGTAGGCCCCGCCGAGCACAGATCATACTCATGCCCGCTGCGGTTCGACGGCGCCCGATAAGTCCAGGCGCGGCCCCAAGGGTCCATCGGCACGGTGCCCTTCACATAAGGCCCGTTCCAGCCGGACACGCCGACCGGCGGCTGGGCCAGCGCCGCCAGCCCCTGGTCGGTGCTCGGGTAGCTGCCGACATCGAGCTTGTATAAATCCAGGATGGCACCGATCCGCTCGACCGACTGGCGGGCGACCGAGCTGCGCGCCTGGCCGAGCTGGCGCAGCGCGGCCGGCGCCACCAGACCGATCAGCATGCCGAGAATGGCAATCACCACCAGAATTTCGAGCAGCGTGAAACCGGCTTCGCGCTGGCAGGAACCGGGGGGGCGGCGATCGGGGGTCATGTCGGCTCCGCTGCGGACTGGGCGCCCCCGATAGGCCAGCGCCCGGCGGCGGGCAAGTTTCAGTTCCGTGGCGGGCGCGACGCTACAGCCCGGGGGCGGTGCCGGGAAAGCCGTTGTCGTTGCACAGGCCGGGGTTGCCGATATTGACCGCGTAGGTGCTGGTGCCCTTGACGAACACGCTCATGATCGCCGCGACATAGCCGGACGGCATCGGCACGAACCCCTCCAGCTTCAGGTTGGTCCGGTTGACCGGCGCATAAAGCTGGGTGAGGAACGCAATGAGGTAGTTCTGCACCTGCGGGTCGGCATAGCAGGTGGCCAGGTCGAGCGTGGTGAAGCCGACGACCGGATAGCCCTGGATCGGGTCGGCGATCTGCGGAATCCAGCGCAGCGGGTTGAGCGCCGTGGTCTTGGTTTTCGGATAATCCAGCCCGACATCGTCGCTGCCGGGATTGTCCAGCCCCTGCAGCGCGGCGCCCGGCGTCGGCGCGTAATAGGTCGCCGAATTGCGGTTGTACAGCTTCGCCACCTGGATATACTGGTACGGCGACAGCGACGGCTGCACGCCCGGGTCGGTGATGCTCAGCCCCAGCAGCGACGCCACCTTGGCGTAATGCGCCAGCGCCTTGGGCGCGATGGCGGTGTAGTCGGGCGTGAGGTAGCTGACGCGGTACGCGCCGTTGATCAGCGTGTCGGCGACGCCGGCCGAGGTGCTGGCGCCGGTGAAGCTCGCCGCGGCGGGCGACTGGCCGGGGCCGATGGCGTGCTCGCAGGCCAGATGGTCGTTGCAGGTGATCACCGGGCTGCCGAAGGCGTCGGCGAAATACTTGGTGGCGGCGAAGGTCACGCCCGGCGCAGTGTTGGCGGCGGTGCAGACCCTCGACAGATGCTGGGTGAACAGAAAACTCGTGCCCGACCCGTCCTGGCGGTACACCACGGCGATCGCCCCGCCGAGGCCGCGCGGCGCGTGGCCGTCCGGCTTCGTTTCTATGCCCGACCAGTCGGTGATCCGGCCGGAAAAGATGCCGCACAGGTCGTTGTCGTCCAGATACAGGGTTTTGGTCAGCGGCACGGTGTGGGCGATGGTGACCGGCGTGCCGACCGCGGGCAGCTGGATCAGCGGGCCGCCTTTCAGGCTGGCCGCGGCGGCGGGCACGGGGATGCCGGCGGCGGTGCAGGTGCCGGAGTCGCCTTCGTTCCAGCAGGCCAGCTGGTCCGCGGTCAGATAGGCGTCGGAGGCGCCGTAATGCACCGTGGCGCCGGCATCGGCGTCGGCGGCGGTATCGACCGACAGGTCCTGCGCCAGGAAGGCCAGCTGGCCGCGCGCCGAGGCGGCGGCGGTATAGGCCAGCATGCCGGCGGGGCCGGCGGTGTTGAGGCCCTGGGTGAGCACGTTCAGGCCCACGCCGGTTGGCGTGGCGATGGCCTGGGCGGTGCGGTTGTACAGGTTCATCGCCAGGGTGGACCCGCCGCCACTGACGGTGAACGGGCCTGTCTGGGCGGCGGCGGGGCCGGCCAGGGCAGAGGCAACGGCGGCGCGCAGAAAGGTGCGGCGCATGGGCAGACGCTCCAATGTTCAGGCCAGGAAAGACTTAAACGAATGAAAGTTTTTTGGTTCTTTTTTTCAAAAAAGAACAAAGAAAGACTTCTTTTTGAAAAAAGAAGCAAAAACTTTTATTCGTTGGTGCCGGCCGGCGCGGCCGGGGGGCGGCGGAGAAAGCTGGAACGGCAACGAGCGGCCCCCGGAGGGGCCGCTCGCGCCGGCGCAGGCGTAGGCGTCAGGCGCAGAAATTACAGGCCAGGCGCGCGGGTGACGATGCCCGTGACCGTCGTGCCGCATTCCTGCGTGTTGCCGATGTTGATCACGTACGGGCTGGTGCCCTTCACGAACACGGTGCTGATGGTGGTCTTGTAGGCCGCCGGCAGGCCGGCGAAGCCTTCGAAGGTCAGGTTGGTCTTGTTGCCCGAGCCATACAGCTGGGTCAGGAAGGCCAGGATCTCGCTCTTCACCGCATTGTTGCTGTAGCAGGTGGCGAATTCCATCGTGGTGTAGCCGACGATCGGATAGCCGTCGGTCGGGTTGCCCACGGCGGGAATCCACAGCGACGGGGTGTTGGCGGCCGACTTGGTGGCCGGGTAACCCGGGCTGTAGTCGTTGGAGCCGACGGTCAGCGCGCCGGTGGCCGGGTTGATGGTGCCGTTGGTGCCGTTCGGGTTGCTGAACGCCTTGGTCGCGCCGCCGGGGTTCGGGGCATAGGCCTTGCCGCTGGCGGTGTTGTACACCTTGGCATACTTGATGTACTGGTACGGCGAGAGCAGCGGGTCCACGGCCGAGGTGATCGAGGTGCCGTTGGCGGCGGCGACGGCAGCGTAGTGAACCAGGCCGGACGGGGCGATCGAGGTGTAGTCCGGGGTGATGTAGGCGATGTTGTTGGTGCCGGCGATCAGGTTGTTGGCGACGGCGCCCGAGCCGGAGCCGGCGACCGGGGTAACCGCGCCCTGCCAGTTGGTCGGGTTGACGAAGTGGTTGGACCCGGAGACCAGCGGCGCGCCGAAGATGTCGGCGAAATACTTGGTCGCGGTGAAGGTCACGCCGGCAGCGGTGTTGCTGCTGTTGCAAACCTGCTGCAGGTGCTGGGTGAACAGGAAGCTCGTGCCCGAGCCGTCCTCGCGGTATTGCACGGTCAGCGGACCGCCCAGGCCCTTCGGCGCGGTGGTCTTGCCCGGGATCGCCTGGATGCCCGACCAGTCGGTGATCTTGCCCGAGAAGATGCCGCAGATGTCGTTGTCGGTCAGCGTGATCGCCTTGGTGTAGCTGAAGTTGGTGTGGGCGATCACGATGGCGGTGGCGAAGGTCGGCAGCTGGATCAGCGGGCCGCCGACGCTCGCCGGGGCGACCGACAGGGTCGGGTAGGAGGCCGACGGGGTGCCGGAAGCGCCGGGAACGCCGGTGTTCCAGTAGGCGATCTGGTCGGCCGACAGATAGGCGTCGGAAGCGCCGTAATGGATGGCGCTGACCGAGGCCGGCAGCTGGCCGGCGGCGAACGCGTTGATCTGGGTCAGGAAGGACTGCTGGCCCTTGCCCGAACCGCCCGGCGCATACCAGAACTCGCCGACCGAGCCGGCATAGTTGATGCCGAAGTCGAGCGCGGTCGAGCCGATGCCGTTGGCGGCGATCGCCTGGACGGTGCGGTTGTAGAGGTTTTCGGCCAGGGTCGAGCCGCCGCCATAGACGTTGGTCTGGGCGAAGGCGGTGCCGGCGCAGCCGGCAAAGCCGGCCACCATGGTGGTGGCGAGCAGGATTCTACGATTCACGTGAGGTAACTCCTCGTTGGGTGGGTCGGCAATCGGTGGCCCCACGGGGAGACTTCTGCCCCGCCACGACCTGGGGGCTTGTAACTATCTTCGCCGCTAATAGCGACGCCGGAAGGGTCATAAGTTAATGATGATTTAATGACTGTCTTGATTTGATAACTGCATTACAAGAATTGACGGTACGATAAACAGTCGGTTGGCAGGTTAACTCAGGTTTATGACTTGGTGGTTTCTTGGTAGCAAGTTATTGCCGTACCGTGCCACCGCAACCGCTTCATACCGCGCCGGCCCGCCACCGGCCGCCGGCCGGAAAAGCGCCGCGTCACGGCCCGTCCTGCATGGCCTGCTCGAAACTCCACGGGCAGGCGGCGGGGAAGGTTTCCTCCGGCAGGCCGGTTTCGCGCTGCGCAGCCAGCAGAGCCTTGCCGTAGGCGTCGGCCAGCAGGTCGCCGAGACGGTCCCGCAGGCTCGGGTTGTCGGCCAGCACGTCCGCCACCTCGCGGCGCTGCTCGCGCAGGCTCAGGTGCCAGCTTCGGCTGAGCCGCTCGGGCTGATGCTCCCATTTCAGCAAGTGGGTCAGCAGCACGGCCAGCCGGTTGACCAGCTCGCGCTTTTCGCTGCGGCCCATGCTGTCGATTTCCTCGGCGATATTGGCGATGTCGGCGGCGGACAGGTTGCCGGCACGCAGCAAGGCGGCCTGCTCGCTGGCCCAGGCGTAGAAATCGCGGTTGTACTGGTCGCTCATGGAAGCCTCCCGGTGGCGGGCGCCATGGCCGGAATATAGGCGATCGCGGCGGGGCGGATAATGCCGGGGCTGCGCGCCCGGTGGTTAGGACGCTGTTCACGCGGGCGTGATGCTGTGCCGGCAAGGTATGATGTGCCGGAGCACCGATGACCACGGAGCAGTACGAGAAGCCGCGTGCCGGGGTGAAGGCGCGGCTGCGTGGCTGGCTGGGCGCGGCCTGGCGCCGGCTCGGCCGGGTGTTCCTGGCGCGCGACTTCCGGGTCGATCGCGACGCGGGCGGAGGGTGGCAGCTGTGGCTTGATTACGGCGCCGGCTTCCGGCCTTCGGGCAGTTTCCCGACCCTGACGGAAGCGGCGGCGGCGGGGCGGCGCGAAACCCGCCCGGCGCGGCCGGGGCGGGAACTGGCCGGAAGCTGAGCTCATCCGCGGCACGCCGACAGCAGGTAGTCGCGCACGAACACCGGCAGCGGGGAGGCCAGCAGGGCGGACGGGTCCAGGAACAGCGCCTCGGCGATCTCGCGCCGGTCCGGGTGTAGAAGCGGCGCTTCCGGCAGGATGAGCTCGAAAATATGCACGTGGTCGCGCCGGAAATCCCATTCCGCCACCTGATACCAGGCCGGGCGCAGGGCGGCGGGGGGAACGGTCAGGCCGGTTTCCTCGGCCAGTTCGCGGCGGGCGGCGTCGGCGGGGGTCTCGCCGCGGCAAAGGCCGCCGCCCGGGAAGGTCAGGCCGCGGCGGTAGGTCTGGCGCACCGCCAGCACGCGGCCTTCATGCCATACGGCCACCAGCGCGCCGTGGTGGTGCGGACGGCGCAGGCGCCACCACTGGCGGGCGAGCGGGAAGCCTATGCGGTAGGCGGTGCGATGCAGAAAAAGAAAGCAAGGCCAGGGGTGCTGCCCCTGGACCCCGCAAGGGGACAGGGGTCCCCTTGACCCCATTACTTAAGTAAGGGGTCCAGGGGGCAAAGCCCCCCGGCGGGGCGCGGGGCTACGCCCCGCTAAGCCAGCATCCGCCCGGTATCGCGAGCCCGCACATGCCAACCCAGCGCCTCCTCCAGCAGATGCGGCGTCTGCCCGCCGCGCCGGCACGCCGCGCGGAAATACTCCAGCAAAGCGTCGCGATAGCAAGGGTGGGCGCAGTTGCGGATCACCACCTCCGCCCGTTCACGCGGCGCCAGACCGCGCAGGTCGGCCAGCCCGGTTTCGGTGACGATGATGTCCACATCGTGCTCGGTATGGTCCACGTGCGACACCATGGGCACGATGCTGGAAAGCGCGCCGTTCTTCGCCGTGGATTTGGTGACGAACACGGAAAAATGCGCGTTGCGGGCGAAGTCGCCGGAGCCGCCGATGCCGTTCATCATGTGCGTGCCGAACACGTGGGTGGAATTGACGTTGCCGTAGATGTCGCATTCCAGGGCGGTATTGATGGCGATGATGCCCAGCCGGCGCACGGCTTCGGGGTGGTTGCTGATTTCCTGCGGCCGCAGCACCATGCGGTCGCGATAGCGCGGCAGGTCGGCCAGCACCCGGGCGTAGCGGTCGGCGGACAGGGTGAAGGACGAGCCGGAGGCGAAGCGCAGCTTGCCGGCATCCATCAGTTCGAAGGCGCTGTCCTGCAGCACTTCGGAATACATGGACAGGTTGCCGAAGCGGCTTTCCAGGAAGCCGTGCATGACCGCGTTGGCGATGCTGCCGATGCCCACCTGCAACGGCTGCAACGCGGGCGAAAGGCGGCCGCGCCGCACCTCGTTGCCGAGGAACGCATCGAGATGGCCGGCGATGGCCTGGGTTTCCGCATCCGGCGGTTCCAGCCGCGAGGGGCTGTCGGCCTTCTGGGTGATGACGATGCCGGCGATTTTCTGCGGATCGACCGGAATGGCGGGCAGCCCGACCCGGCTGTCCACCGCGGTCACCGGTATGGGCGAGCGGAACGGCCGGTAGGTCGGGAAATAGATGTCGTGCATTCCCTCCAGGGTCTGCGGCATGGTCAGGTTGATCTCCACGATCACCCGTTCGGCCAGCACGGCGAAGCTGGCGGAATTGCCGACCGAGGTGGTCGGCACGATGCCGCCGGTCTCAGTGATGGCACTGGCCTCCACCACGGCAAGGTTGATGGGGGGAAGCTGGCGCGACCGCAGCATCTCCACCGTCTCGCTGAGATGCTGGTCGATGAACATCACCTCGCCGGCGTTGATCTTGCGGCGCAGGGTCGGGTCGCCCTGGAACGGCATGCGGCGGGCGATCACGTCCGCCTCGGCGAGCGTGCGGTCGATATCGTTGCCCAGCGAGGCGCCGGTCATCAGGGTGATTTTCAGCGGTTCGGTGCGGGCCCGTTCGGCGAGCGCGAACGGCACTTCCTTGCAGTCGCCGGCGCGGGTGAAGCCGCTCATGCCCACGACCATGCCGTCGCGGATCATCAGGGCGGCTTCCTCCGGGGACATCACGCGGCCCCAGAGCGAATTCAATCGGATGCGGTCACGGTACATGCGGCCTCCCTCCCTTGCGGCGTGGGGCGCGCCGGTTTGTGCGCCTTTGTGAACCGCAAGGCCGGCAGGATCAATCCGGCGCGATCAGGGTGTCAAAGCGACGAGAGAGAAAAGTTCGAATAGCAGCTGTGCGCCGATCTGGGCGGTGACGGTGGAGGCGTCGTATTGCGGCGCCACTTCCACCACGTCGCCGCCGGCCACGCGCTTGCCGGCCAGGGCGCGCAGCAGGCGCTGCGCCTCGCGCGGGGTCAGGCCGCCGACTTCCGGCGTGCCGGTGCCGGGCGCGAAGGCGGGGTCGAGCGCGTCCACATCGAAGGAGATGTAGAAGGGCAGGTCGCCCACCACCTCGCGCGCGCGGGCCGCCACCGCGTCGATGCCCAGCGTGTCGATATCCTCGGCGTGGATCACCGTCATGCCGGAGACGGCGGAGAACTCGTAGAGCATTTCCGCCGGGCCGCGGATGCCGATCTGAATGGTGCGCTCGGGGTCCAGCACGCCATCCAGCACAGCCTGGCGGAACGGTCCGCCATGGTGGAATCTGGTTCCCTCCTGCGGCCCGGACGTGTCGCAATGGGCGTCGATATGCACGAGGCCGAGCGGCCGGTCGCGGCCGAGCGCCCGCAGGATCGGGTAGCTGATGGAATGGTCGCCGCCGACCGAGAGCGGAACCACGCCGGCATCGCGCACGCGGCCGTAGAAGGCTTCGATGTCGGCGATGCTGTCGGGCAGGGAAAACCGGCTTTGCAGCGGCACGTCGCCCACGTCGGCGGCGCGCCGCTCGGCCAGCGGGGTGACGCGCAGGGCATGGTTGTACGGCCCGATCCGCTCCACCCCGCGCACGGCCCGCGGCCCCAGTCGGGCGCCGGCGCGGTTGGTGACGCCGAGATCCATCGGCACGCCGATCAGCGCCACCTGCAGCCCGCCGAAATCCGGCAGCAAAGCGGCGTCGGGCCGGTAGGGGGCGCCGAGCAGGGTGGAGACGCCCGAATAGGGGAAGGGGCGGCGCCCGGCCCCGCTGAAGGCGAGCGTGATCGCCTTGCGGAAATCAGGATCGTTGGTCTCGTCGCTGCGCGCGGTGGCGTAGCGTTCCCGCAGCGCGGCCAGCTTGGTGTCGTCGATCATGGCGGTGCGTCCTTTTTCCCCCGGCGGCAGGCCCGTTCCATCCCGCAGTGATGCTGGCTTTCTTGAACCAACGCCAGGGGTCAGTGGGCCCGACGTTGCTTAACAACGGGTTCCAGCGGAGCCGCCTCTGGCCGTCGATCAGCCTTTCTTTGCCAGGGTGTCGAAACCCTTCAGCTCCGCCAGCAGCGCCTTCATGTCGCGCAGCGGGATCATGTTCGGCCCGTCGGAAGGGGCATGGCCGGGGTCGGGGTGGGTTTCGATGAACAGCGCCGCCACGCCGACGGCCAGCGCCGCGCGGGCCAGCACCGGGGCGAATTCCCGCTGCCCGCCGGAGGAGGTGCCTTGCCCGCCGGGCTGCTGCACCGAATGGGTGGCGTCGAACACCACCGGGTAGCCGGTGCGGGCCATGATGGGCAGGGCGCGGAAATCCGTCACCAGCGTGTTGTAGCCGAAGCTGACGCCGCGCTCGGTCAGCAGGATGTTGTGGTTGCCGGTGCCGGCGATCTTCGCCGCGACGTTCGCCATGTCCCAGGGGGCGAGGAACTGGCCTTTCTTCACGTTGACGGCCCGGCCGGTTTCGCCGGCGGCGATCAGCAGGTCGGTCTGGCGGCAGAGGAAAGCGGGAATTTGCAGGATGTCGACCGCCTCGGCCGCCGGCGCGCAATGTGCCACGTCGTGGATGTCGGTCAGCACCGGGCAGCCGAAGCGGGCGCGGACCCGGGCGAGGATGTCGAGGCCGCACGCCATGCCGACGCCGCGGGCGGCGGTGGCGGAGGTGCGGTTGGCCTTGTCATAACTGGATTTGTAAATCCAAGGGATATTAAGCGTTTGGCACGCCTCGTGCAGCCCGGCGGCGACTTCGGTGGCGTGATCGAGGCTTTCGATCTGGCATGGGCCGGCGATCAGGGTAAAGGGCAGGTCGTTGGCGATCGTCATGTGACCCACGCGCACGACGGTCATGGTATTTCACTCCAGGGAATGGGGTGCAGGGGACCCCTGTCCCCTGCCGGGTCCAGGGCAGCGGCCTGGCCTTGCTTTCTTCCTTAGCAGGTTGCGCGGAACAGAAGACCAAGACGTACCGTGCGTCCCGCCGTTTGGATGCTCTATGTTTTCTCCCCACGAACGGAGAGGCCGGCAATGACGGAGGGGAGCGTGGCGACAGGGGCACCAGCCGAGGAGCCGAAGGGCGAGCTGTCGGTGCGGACGCTGGCCATGCCGGCCGATACCAATCCGGCCGGCGACATCTTCGGCGGCTGGATCATGTCGCTGATGGACGTGGCCGGCGGCATCAGCGCGACCCGCCTCGCCGGCGGCCGGGTTGCCACGGTCGCGGTGACCGACATGGCGTTCCTGCGCCCGGTGAAGGTGGGCGACGTGGTGTGCTGCCACACCGACCTGGTGCGCATCGGGCGCACGTCGCTGACGTTGCGCATCGAGGCATGGGTGCTGCGCCAGCGCGTCGGGGACCGCATCAAAGTGACCAACGCCGATTTCACCTATGTCGCGCTGGATGACGCCGGCCAGCCGCGCCTCGTGCCGCGCGAGGCGGCGGGCTGACGCGCGGCCGCTGTTCCCGAAACATCCGGCTCCGCCGCAAGCTTCTCCGAGGGGGGCGGCCAGGGTATCACCGGTTCAGCGCCCTGGGCTTCCTTCACGGGAAGACACCATGAATGCGCGTTGGCATCAGAGCAGCAGTTCATAGGGCAGGTAGCCCACGCTATCGCCGGGTGCTACCGCCGTCACGGGCTCGGCAAGTTCCGCGAGCCCGCTGGTCTCGGTCAGGGATGTCAGGATGCCGGCGCCTTCGGTGGCGTGCTTGTGGGCCTGCGGCTCGCCATCCGGGCCAGGCAACAGCCGCACCCGGACATATTCGCGCCGTCCGGCCTTCTTTCGGTAGCTGAACGCGGCGCGCACGCGAAACGGTGGCTGGGCCTGGACCGGCGCCCCGCCGAGCGCCGCGATCAGGGGGCGGGCAACATGGGCGAAGGTTACGAAAGCAGCCACCGGGTTGCCGGGCAGCCCGATGAAGGGTACGCCCGCGACGCTGCCCATCGCAACAGGACGGCCGGGCTTGATCGCCAGGCGCCAGAACGCCAGCCGGCCGACCGTCTCGGCCGCGGCTCTGACATGATCCTCGTCGCCGGCCGAAACGCCGCCCGAGGTCAGGATCAGGTCGCTGTCCTGGGCTGCCGCCAGGAACGCGGCCGCAAGCACCTCCTGCCGGTCCGCCAGAATGCCGAGATCCCTGATCCGTGCCCCCGCGCGGACGGCCAGGGCGGCCAGCAAGACCCGGTTGGAATCGTAGCGTTGGGCCGGCCCGACCGGCAGGCCCGGCTCGACGATCTCATTTCCGGTCGAGAACAGAGCGACGCGGACGGGGAGGCGCACCGGCAGATGCCGCAGACCGAACGCCGCCGCAAGCGCCAGATCCTGCGGCCGCAATCTGCGCCCTCGCCGCAACGCGCGCGCCCCGCTCGCGATGTCCTCGCCGCGCCGGCGCGTGTTCGCCCCCGGCCGCAGCCCGGCCGGGAAATGCACGCGCCCCTGATCGTCGAGACGGACGTCCTCCTGCATGAAAACCGTGTCTGCGCCGGCGGGAAGTGCCGCACCGGTGAAGATGCGCCGCGTGGTTGCGGGCGGCAGCGCCTCCGTTGCCGGCATACCGGCCGCGAGGCGCCCGTCCACGGGCAGAGCCGGCTTATCATCCAGATCCGCGAGGCAAACCGCGTAGCCATCCACCGCCGAGTTGTCGAAGGGGGGCAGATCGAGGGGCGCGATCACGTCTTCCGCAAGGATGCGGCCGTCGGCGGCATGCAGCGTCACAAGCTCGACCCCTGCCACGCACGGCACGTCGGCCGCGATGACGCGGAGCGCCGCATCCAGCGTCAGCAGGTCGCCACCGAAGGCGAAGCGGTCATCGGAGAGTTGCGCCACAGGCCTTCCCTAATCGCCGTCCCGTCCCGACCGGCTTATGCCGTCGACCGGCATGGCACTTAATTCGACGAGACCGGCGATCCCCTCGATGTCGTCGAGATGATGGTGCGGAATGGCAAGCCCGTGCAAGGCAACGTCCGCCGCAACAGCGACGATCGAGGGATCTCCGGGATGGAGCAGCGGCTTCGCGTTGGCCGTGCGATAGACCTCGATCTTGGGAAGGCTCTCGCGTTTGAACCCTTCCACCAGTACGAGGTCCACCCGCCCCATCCGCGCGAGCAGCGCCGGCAGCCCGGGCTCGGCCTCGTTGCGCAATTCATGCATCAGCGCCCACCGCCCGGCGGAGGCAACCAGAACCTCGGTCGCACCGGCCTGGCGGTGTTCCCAGGAGTCCTTGCCGGGATGGTCGATGTCGAAGCTGTGATGGGCATGCTTCAAGGTCGAAACCCGGAAGCCCCGCGCGATCAGCGCCGGAATGAGGCGGCGCAGCAGGGTCGTCTTGCCGGCGCCGCTCCAGCCCGCCAGCCCGATTACGCGCATAAGCCGGGCCGAGGGCGTTCACTCCCGGCGGACATGGAAGTCCACGCCTCGCCGGCAGGCTGCCCGCCGCCACCGTCGCGGTCGATGATATCGGCCCCCCACACCACCCTGCGTCCGGTCATTGCGCGGTCGCGCCGACCAGGATCCGGTTGCGGAGCAGGAAGGAAAGTCCGCGGGTCCAGGATTCGTCGGTGTCGCCGCGAATATCCACGCTGCCGCCGGCCACCCGCCCGCCGGTCGCCACATCCCGCATCACGATGTTGATGTTCAGGATCAGCGTCGACACCTTCTGCACCCAGCCGATCACCGAAACCTGGGCCGCGAGCTTGCGCGCGGCATCGACCTCGCAGCCGCCGCATGTCCGCAGGGTCGGCCCAAGAGGATCGGCAGCCACGGCAACCGGCTCATACCGTCCGGACCGGACGAGCGCCTCCTGGAGCTGGGCATCAAGACGCGCCAGCCGCGCAAGATCTTCCGGTGCCGGCCCCTGGATCTCCCCTTGCAGGCTGGTATCGTCCAGCTCGAACGCGAACAAGGCGGCACGCGGCGGCTGCGCACAGGCCGGCGGGGCAGCCAGCAGCCCTCCGGCGATCCCGATGCCTGCGAGATGCCGCAACGGTTTCATCCCGGCCGCCTTCCATCCTGCCCACAAGGCGCTTGTGCCCGATGCTGGGTTTTATCATGCTCGGAGGCATGAAACGTCCAAATCGCGTGGCGCGCAACCGGCCCGGCCGGCGCCGGGCCTGCTGCCTGTTCCTGGCCGTCGCCGCCGCGCTGGCGCCGCCGCCCGCCCGGGCCCTCACCGCCTATGTCTCCAACGAGCGCGACAACAGCATCAGCGTCGTCGATCTCGACGCGATGAAGACGGTGAAGACGATCGCCGTCGGCCAGCGCCCGCGCGGCATCGCGCTGACCGCCGACGCCGCCCACCTGCTGGTCTGCGCCAGCGACGACGACACCATCCAGATCATCGACACGAAAACGCTGCGGATCGAGGGCGACCTGCCCTCCGGCCCCGACCCGGAAACCTTCGCGCTGCACGAGTCGGGCAACCCGTTGTTCGTGTCGAACGAGAACGACAACATGGTCACCGTGATCGACGTGCCGGCCCGCAAGGTGCTGGCGCAGATCCCGACCGGCGTGGAACCGGAAGGCATTGCCGTCAGCCCGGACGGGCAGACCATCGTCAACACGTCCGAAACCACCAACATGGCGCATTTCATCGACTATGCGACGCGCAAGGTCGTGGCCAACGTGCTGGTGGACCCGCGCCCGCGCATCGCCCAGTTCAAGCATGACGGATCGGAACTCTGGGTCTCGTCGGAGCTGGGCGGCACCGTGAGCGTCATCGACCCGGTCAAACATGCGGTCAAAACCAGGATCAGCTTCGCAATCCGCGGCCTGCGGGCCGAGGCGATCCAGCCGGTCGGCATCCGCTTCTCCAAGGATGACGCCACCGCCTTTGTGGCGCTCGGTCCGGCCAATCGCGTCGCGGTGATCGACGCCCGAACCGCCAGGGTCGAAAGCTACCTGCTGGTGGGCCAGCGGGTGTGGCAGCTGGCGTTCACGCCGGATGAGAAATACCTGCTGACCACCAACGGCCTGTCGAACGACATATCGGTGATCGATGTCGCGGCCTTGAAGGTGATCAAGTCGATCCGGGTGGGGCGGATGCCATGGGGCGTGGTGGTGTCGGCGCAATGACAAGGGCAACGGCCTGCCTGCGGCGCGGTCTGACGGCGATGGCTCTCCTGGCCGTCGCCCCCACAACCGCGCCGGCCGCACCGCGCAACGCCGATCCGAACTGGCCCTGCCAGCAGGCCAAGGTCAGCGAATTGTCGGTCGCCTCCTACTGGAGCGGTCCCGCGGTCGATCCTTCGGCCACCGGCTGGCAGCAGGACACGGCAGTGGCGTCGCTGGTCGGAGTGATCACTCAGCGGCGGCTGCCGCTGGACCAGGCCGAGGTGCGAATCGCCAGTTTCGCCCGGACGGCGGGAGCGGAGAAGAACCGCGCGCTGCTGGAGGTATTCGCCGGCGTCTTCGAGGTGCTGAACCGCGAGCGCGCCAATGTCATGGCCGGACTCGACCGCTACGCCGAACGCCAGAAAGCGCTTGCGGAGAACCTGCGCCGGGATGGCGAGGCGCTTCGCGCCGCGCAGGCGGCTTCTCCGCCCGACGAAGCGAAGGTGGCGGAACTGACGCAGCGTTTGGCATGGGATTCCGAGGTTTTCGAGTCGCGGCGTCAGTCGCTGCACGTCGCCTGCGACGTGCCGGCGATCATCGAACAGCGGTTGTACGGCCTGGCCACGGCGCTTCAGCGGCAGCTTGACTGAACCAACGACGTCGGGCTGCCGCCCGAAACCCCACAAACAATGGCGTACCTACGGTTTTACGGAACGATCGGCACACCGTAATCGACGAGTATCTTGTCGATGGCGTCCTGGTTCTCGGCAATCAGGCGGTTGAGCGTGCGCTTCCAGTCTTGGTCGCTGTGCCGCACGCCCATCGAGATGCGGAAATCCATCGGCGCCGCATGCTCGTGCAGCAGCGGAATGACGGCAAGCGGCGCGGAAGAATGCTTGGCGTAGTAGCCGGCAATCGGCCCCCACAGCACGCCCGCATCAAGGCTTCCGGCGGCGACCTCGTCGATCACCGCCTTCGACGGCGCGTCATAGCGTGTGTCCACCGTCAGCGGAAACGGCTTGGCATCCGCGATCAGGCCGTTCAGTGCCAGGACGGTTGCCGGCGGCGTGCCGGCAATCAGGCCGATATGCCTCCCTTTCAGCCGCGGATCGTCGAGCGAGTCGACGCCGTCGAGACCCGTGCCCGGCCGCACGACCAGCGCGTAAAAGGCGTGGTAGTACGGGTTAGTGGTCTGTACCAGATCATCACCCTGGGCATCGCCCATGATGACGTCGCATTTGAGCGCATTCAGCGTCGACCGCACGAATCCGGTGACGCGCGGGAAATAGGTGTAGGACACCGTCTTCCCAAGCTTCGCCGCAAACATCTCCGCCAGCTTGTTCTCGAACCCTTCGCCGGCCTCGTTGGAAAACGGCATGCTGCGCGGATCGGCACAGACGCGGAACAGATCCGGGTCGACCAGTTCAACCGATCCGCCAAGCCCCGGAGCCTGAGCCTGCGCGCGAACCGACAGCAG
>Ga0326727_10005653_pt1 | contig 35414 bp, 27 predicted proteins | sample MB2enrmetagenome_FD_207643 | JGI IMG/M metagenome (GOLD analysis project Ga0326727, IMG submission 207643) | Lab enriched peat soil microbial communities from McLean, Ithaca, NY, United States - MB29MY | ecosystem: Environmental > Terrestrial > Soil > Wetlands > Peat | place: USA: New York...
GAGTCCCGTGCCTGGAACCGCCAGGTCAATCGGCATCGGGTCAAGATCAACTGGCAGTTCACCCGCAAGAGGGCACGCGCAAAGTTCAGCTATAAAAGGAATCTATTTAGACGGTCAAAGACCTAGCTCGGCACCGAGGCTGTTGTGCGCCATTTCATTATCGGGGTTTAGACGCAGCGCCTCGCGGTATTCCGCCATCGCACGATCCGAGTCGCCCTTCTGTCCGAGCACGTGGCCGAGGATGAAGTGCGCCATGTCATTATTCGGGTTCAAGCGCAGCGCTTCACCGTATTCCGCTATCGCACCGTCCATGTCGCCCTTGAGATTGAGCGCGGCGCCAAGGAGGGCGTGCCCCTTGTCATGATTCGGCCTCAAGCGCAGTGCTTCGCGAAGCTCGGCGATCTCCCCGTCGATGTCGCCTCTCTCAGCGAGCGCGAGGGCGATGTCAACGTGCGCCTTATCATTATTGGGGTTCAAACGCAGAGCCTCACGGCATTCCGCTATGGCAGCATCAAGGTCGCCTTTTTGTCTGAGCGCGAGGGCGATGTCAACATGCGCCCTATCATTAATGGGGTTCAAATGCAGAGCCTCGCGAAACACGACAGTGGCGCCATCCCAGTCACCTTTATTGCCAAGTGCAAGACCAAGGTTGCGGCGCGCCGACTCATTATTGGGGTTCAGGCGTAGCGCATCACGATATTCCCCAATGCTATCGTCCAGGTCGCCCTTGTCTCCGAGTGTGACGCCGAGGAGGTAGTGCGTATTGTCATCCTTGGGGTTCAAGCGCAGCGCCTCGCGGAATTCCGCAATCGCGCCGTCCACGTCGCCATTGTTTCCGAGCGCTACGCCGAGGTCGTGGTGCATCTCTGCAAGATTCGGGTTCAAGCGCAGCACTTCACGGTATTCTATGATCTGGCCATCCCAGTCGCGCTTCACCCCGAGCAGGATGCCGAGGCCCGCGTGTGCATCTTCAAAATTCGGGTTCAAGCGCACCGCTTGGCGTACTTCAGCGATCGCCCCGTCCCAATCGTCCTTGCGTACGAGCGCGAAGCCGAGGTGGACATGTGCATACTCATCATTGGGGTTCAAGCGCACCGCCTCGCGGTATTCCGCAATGGCCCCATCCACGTCCCCGTTGTCGTAGAGCGCGTTGCCGAGTTTGCAGTGAGCCCCGGCAAACTCCGGGTTCAGCCGCAGTGCTTCACGGTATTCCGCAATGGCCCCATTAATGTTCCGCTTGTCGTAGAGCGCCTCGCCGAGGGTATAGTGCTCCCCTGCGTAGCCCGGCTGGAGGCAAAGGATAGCTTTCAACTGTTGAAGCGTTTCGCTGTTGTAGTGACCCCCTGCGGAGCGCGGCTGGAGGCTCTTGGCCAAAACCAGTCCTCGCTTTATAAGGGCTTCTGACCTTACAGCTAGGGCCTTGGTCCCCACGGCAACAAGAGCACTCCGAATCTGGTCATCGTTCTCGCTCATAGAGTGGCGTCCTGTCCCTTGATCGATCTTAATCGTCCTCGTGCCTCAACAACTTGTTGGTCCACCCGTGCTGCCATCTCAGCCAAGAGGTCACGTCCCTCCTCCTTGACTTGATCCACTTGCTTTTTCAAGCGGTAGAGGTCGGACTCCTCCAAGCGGGCAATCTCTGCATCAATCGCCTTCAGCCGATTTTCGACCTGAGCAATCTTGCGTATGACGCGAACGAGTTCGGCTCCCGGCCCTTCACCTTTCACAGATTCCGGGCTGGATTCCCAATCGCGGAGGATTGCCTCCAAGCGAGCCGCATCGCCCTGCTCGTATGCGCCCGTCATCAGTTCATGCCGGCGTTGGCGCTCGCTTTCGTCGGTGGCAAGGTCGGGATGAATACGCTTGGCAACCTCACGGTAGAGTTTCTTCAGATCCTCCGAGGGCATGAAGGGTTCCCGCTTGCCTGCCGCCTGTTCAGCTTCCACAGCCTGAGCCGAATCTTGAGCCTGGGCGCGGGCCTGCGACGCTCGCTCTTGCGCTTCCCGGTCTTTCGGCTGGTTGCGAGCCCCAGCCTCCGCAATTTGCGCTTCAATTTCATCCAACTCAGCGAGTCGGGAGCCCACGACGCGCAAGTAGGTTCCCTCGAAGCTATGCAGTTCGGCCTGAAGAGTCGCCAAATCCAACTCGCGTTCGGCTAATCTCGCCTCCAGACTTGCCAGTTCGGCCTTTTTCTTCTCTAACTCTCTGGCTTCTGGCGACGTAATTTGTGTGATTCGTGCCGTCATAGGGTCAATCCCCCATCAGCGTCGACAAGAATGTGTGAGCATTCTACCACGGGAAGTCAGCGCCTTGTCATTCCGGTTACTGGGTGGAAACAAATCAAGGTCCACCCCCAAGACCCCAGGGCGCCAAGAAAGCCCGGCGCTAACAAGATCCGCGACAGGGGGTATCAAATCTGTCCGTTCTTTTCTGCGGTTGCCAGCAAAAGCTTAGCGCGTTGCTCCGGCAAGCTGTGGCCATTCCTTCCCATGCTTGATTTCCCGCTTATTATTTGGTAAATTTGAATATGTGGGGGGCAGGGATTATCGCTAGACAAATGCCCCAGGAGGAGCATCTATGCCGATTGAGCTTACCGCTAAAGCTGTGTCCAAGGTTAAGGAAATCATGTCCCAGCAGGAACCGGCGCCGCTCGGGTTGCGCGTCGGGGTGGCCGGAGGAGGGTGCTCCGGATTCTCGTACCAAATGAACTTTGAAAGCCAGAGCAATCCCATCGACAAGGTGTATGAATTCGAAGGCCTGAAGGTCTTTATCGACCAGGCTTCGCTCATGTACCTGAACGGGACCAAGATCGATTACGTGGAAACCTTGGAAGGCGCAGGGTTCAAGTTTGAGAACCCCAACGTGAAGACCACCTGCGGTTGCGGCAGTTCCTTCAGCGTGTAAGGTCCCAAGGCGCCCCGATGAATCGGGGCGCGGCCAGCAGTTTTGCGACCCCCGGAGTGTTTGAATGGCGCCCCGGGGGTTTTGCTTTTCCCATCGATACATCCGGCTTGCAGCGCGCAGCGTTTTTGGAGTGCGGTCGCGGCAGCTACCGCTTTACTTGTTCTCGCTCTTGCCCCATTCCCGTATCAACCTCAGGCGGAAAGCGGTAGCGGCTGCGACCGCACTCCAAAAGCGGACTTCGCCCGCAGTGAATTACACCGATTTTGAAACTCGAGTCCAGATGACGTATTGGGTTGCGGCTCCGTCAACTTGAGCCATTACCCCTGCCTTGAGGGTTTTCCGCAACCCGCGCGCAAGGTTGGCTATAATGACGTGTCAGAACGCCAATTGAGGATGACCCGTGAAAATCGCCCTGGCTCAAATTGACACCACGATCGGCGACTTTGCCGGCAATGTGGATCTGATCGTCAAATACGCGGAATGCGCGCGGAATCGCGGCGCCGACCTGGTGGTGTTTCCCGAACTCGCACTGTGCGGCTACCCGCCGCGTGATTTGGTGGAGAGATCGGAGTTTGTGGAACGCTCACAAAGCGAGTTGCTTCGCCTCGCCCGCAACCTGCCCCCCATTCCCACCCTGCTGGGTTACGTGCGCCGCTCGCGGACAGATCAGGGCAAGAAGGTGGCGAATGCCGCGGCCTGGCTCGAGGGCGGCAAGGTGGTGGCGGACTACGCCAAAATCCTGTTGCCGTTCTACGATGTGTTTGACGAATCGCGTTACTTTGAGCCTGGATCGAGCGTGTGCGTCCACGAATTTGGCGGCTTTCGCGTGGCGGTCACGATTTGCGAGGACATCTGGAATGACAAGCATTTCTGGACCAATCGCCTCTACACCCGCGACCCGGTGGAAGAGTGCGTCGCGGCGGGCGCCAATCTGCTGCTGAACATTGCCTCGTCACCTTACAACACGGAAAAAATTCAATTGCGCTTCGACATGCTGAGAACGATTGCCGCGAAGCAGCGGATTCCCGTGGCTTACGTGAATCACGTCGGGGGGAACGATCAGTTGCTCTTTGATGGCTCCAGCCTGGCTTTTAATTCCCGCGGCGAGCTTTGCGCCCGCGCCCACGCCTTTGCCGAGGACTTGGTGATCTTCGATACCAGCGACGGTCCTGCGGAAATCCGGCCCGCTTCGCATTGCGAGGAGGAGGAGATCTACCAGGCGCTCTGCCTGGGCGTGCGCGACTACGTGCGGAAGTGTGGATTCCAAAAAGTGCTGGTGGGACTGAGCGGCGGCATCGATTCCTCCCTGGTGGCCACGCTGGCGGCAGACGCACTGGGAGCGCGGAACGTGCTCGGTGTCGGCATGCCGGGCCCTTATTCTTCACCGGGCAGCATTCGTGACGCGGAGACCCTTGCGCGCAATCTGGGTATTGAATTCCGCGTCATCCCCATTACCCCGGTGTTTGAAAGCTACTTGCAGACCCTTGACCCTGCTTTCGACGCTGCACCGCGCGATGTGACCGAAGAGAACATTCAGGCGCGCATTCGTGGCAACATCCTGATGGCGCTTTCCAACAAGTTTGGCTCGCTGCTGCTGACCACGGGGAACAAATCCGAGCTCGCGGTGGGATACTGCACCCTCTACGGCGACATGGCGGGAGGCTTGGCGGTTATCGCCGACGTTCCCAAAACCACCGTGTATTCTCTGGCGCGCTACATCAATCGCGCGACGGAGCGCATTCCGCAGGCGTGCCTGAACAAGCCGCCGTCCGCCGAACTGCGGCCTAACCAGACCGATCAGGATTCGCTGCCCCCCTACGAAGTGCTGGACGCAATTCTGAGGGCTTACATTGAGGAAAATCGCAGCCCCGATGAAATCGCCACTACGCTCCAACACGTCGACCCATCCTTGGTGCGCCGTACCGTGCGCATGGTGAACGCCGCCGAATACAAACGCCAGCAAGCTCCACCCACGCTTAAAGTGACCGCCAAAGCCTTCGGCATGGGCCGCCGCTTTCCCATCGCGCAAAAGTTTTACGAGTAGGCGCGGCTGCGGCCATTACCTATGTTGTGCAATGAGTTTTGTTGATGCGCCTGGAATCTATCCCGGCATGGTCGTGAGGGCGGCACGTTTTGCTTTCGATCGCGCGCCGCGTTGAAGCCGACAGCTAACCAAGGCTGCGATCCCAAGGCCCAGGCCTGTCTTGAATCCCGGCGGTTCATCCCCTATTCACAATTCGCAGCCGCGGTTTTGGCGAGCGCGTCAGCGCTACGCAATTTGCGGCACACTTGTTATGCTGCTGGCCATGACGCCTTCCCTCGAGCCATTGCCCTTCGCCGCCGTGGGGTGCTTTTTCTTCTTATGGTGTTTCTTTTTCTTGTTGGCGAGATTCTCCATGCTGGTGACATTCGCCGCGCCTGCGGTTTGAGCGAGCACCGTCGCGGCGAGCGAGAAAACGATCGCGCCCATGAGCAGCATGCTGATCAGTTTCTTCATCGGCAAAACAACCTCCTTTGGGAATCCAAGTTCCAATTTCCTATGAGCACTCCCCTGCGCTCGCACGGGAGTTATGACGGGAGCCTTGTGGCGAAAAGGCTCCACCCTGGGGCCGCATCAAGGATGAAGGTTTCTCCGGAGTCACTATTGATTTATACCACCGAAACAAAGTTAGTCCACGCTTTTATGCGACGGGGGTGATTGATCCCGTTTTTTTGAAGTGGGATTCAGAGGTGTTCCAGAGGTCTTTTGAAGTCCCCGCTCGTCCTTGACAAGGGTTGACAAGCCGTTACAAGGGGTCAAAGGCCTTTTTAAAGCATAATAACCACTGTATTTTCAATAGCTTAAGTGCATTTCATTCTTCCTCGCTTGTTTTCAATGACTTACGCAAGGGGCCGGGCTCTTGACATCCTTGTGCCCGCGCCCTCCTCCGGCTGGGCCACTCCCCGCCAGTTTCGTATGGTCAAAGGTCGAGAAACGGCGGTGGGGGGCGGATAAAAGGGGGCGCATGAAGTGAGGGTCGGCGGGTTGGAATCGACCCCACGCGCGAAGCCGCGGGCCGGGAAAAGCAAGTCCGGGCGGCGCCTGGCCGGATTAAGCCCACAGCGTCGCCGCAGCCCGCTTTTGCTGGTGATTACCAGCCAGATTAGAGTTATGATGGCCCTCCCTACGGTTCTCTAAATTGATGCGTCGACGAGAAATCACGTGCTCATCGCAGATGCGCAAACCTTCTCCAACTGTATCTGCATACCTGACGCGAGCGCGGATTATTGACTCCAAACTTCGCGCTGTCCGTTGCAGGTGGTAACGACAGGCAAGAACCCATGGTCGAGCTCCTTTCCAGCCGCATTCCTACTCTCGCTAAGAGGAGAATTGGACAGTGAATTCCAGAAAAGCTATATATGTCTTCGTCGGATTTCTTCTTATGTTGTTGGTGGCCGGCGCATTCTACCGCGCGCAGAAGAAGTCAAAGCCCGTCCCACCGAGCTTTGCGGCCCAATCCTCTGCCACCTCGGGACCCAAATCGCCAGAGATTATTGCCGATGTGGAACAGGTCAATCCCGAGGTAGTGACGGAAAAGGTTGCCAACTTTCTGGGCAGCCTTACACCTGGGGGAACGGCGGAATCGGCAGGTCGCGAGCGGAAGTACGTGGTTTCCTACCAAGTGGCATTCTTGCGCAAGACACCGGCGGAAAAGGCCCCGGAAGAGGGCCTGTCGTACGATCAGCTTCGTGACCGGCGCCGGATGGCTCCACCACGCAATATGCCTACGACTACCGCGGCCGGCGCATTTCCGTGACCGATGCCAACAAACGGACCACTGCCTATCAATACGACGATGCCGACCGGCTGCTGGCAGTCACGGATGCCGCGCAGAACCTGACCGCTTATGGTTACGACACGGAAAACAACATGGTGGACATCACCGACGCGGCGAACCATGAAACGCAATTTGCCTACGACGACCTGGGGCGGGTTACGCAAGTCACCTTCCCCTCGACGCTCAGCGAGAGTTACACTTATGACGCCATGAACAACTTGCTCTCAAAGACGGACCGCAAGGGGCAGACCATCAACTATGGTTATGACGCGCTCTATCGCCTGACCAGCAAGACCTACCCGGACTCGACCGCGGTCAACTACACCTACGACCCCCTGAGCCGCTTGACGCAGGTTACCGATCCCACGGGGACTTACTCGTTTACCTACGACAACCTGGGACGCCTGCTGGGCACGAGCACGCAGTATTCGTTCCTGAGCGGCACGCTGGCTAACAGTTACGCCTACAACGCGGACTCGAACCGCGTTTCGTTCACCGATCCCCAATCCCAAATCACCAATTACAGTTACGATTCCCTCAACCGCCTGACCAGCTTGACCGACCCCAACACGGGAACCTTTGGTTTCGGCTACGACGCCCTGAACCGAAGGACCTCGTTGGCGAGGCCCAATGGGGTCGGAACGGCGTATAGCTACGACACAGTCTCCAACCTGCTCAGCGTGTTGCACAATGGTGGCGCGCTGCCAGGCACAACGAGTTATACCTATGATGCGGCAGGCAACCGGCTGACCAAAACCGCTGTCCAGGAGGTTGATTCGAATCCCGTCTCGGTGACCTCCGCCTACAGCTATGACTCGATCTACCAGCTGACGCAAGCGGTGGTCAATGGCAGCGTGGCGGAAGGTTACGGTTACGACGCGGTGGGGAACCGCCTTACATCCGTTAACCCGGCGACTTACAACTACAATGCTTCGAACGAACTGACGTCCACGTCGGCGGCTACGTACACTTACGACAACAATGGCAACACGCTTTCGAAGACCAACTCCTCGGGGACTACTTTTTATACTTGGGATTTTGAGAATCGCCTGACAAGCGTGACGCTCCCGGGCACCGCGGGAACCGTAACTTTCAAGTACGACCCATTTGGCAGGCGTATCTACAAGCAGGCGCCCAATGCCACGAGCATCTTCGCCTACGACGCTGCCCGGTTGTTGGAGATAGTGAACATGAGCGGTGGCGAGGTAGCTCGATATACTCACGGACCCAATATTGATGAGCCTCTTGCGATGTCGCGCGGCGCGACAACAGACTTCTATGAAGCGGACGGGCTCGGCTCCGTCAGTTCACTGACGGACACCTCAGGAGCCTTGGCGGAAACATACGCTTATGACTCATTTGGGAACACAGTAGGCTCGACAGGCACGCTGCGGAACTATTTCCAATACGCAGGACGCGAGCTCGACACCGAAACCAATCTCTACTTCTACCGCGCCAGATATTACGATCAAAATGCTGGCCGTTTTTTGAGCGAGGACCCGGACGACTTTGCATCCGGCATAAATTTCTACACCTATGTCTTAAATCGCCCCACGGACCTTATTGATCCCTCCGGACAACGTGGCCAGAAGCCAAAACAACCAAGCGTACCGATTCCGGCTGATAACGCATTCTACGTCTGCTGCCAGGGAGGGAAATTCGGTGTCTGCAATGGACCGCTGGCTCAGCCATCTTCGCAGAACAACCTTATATATAATATGTGGCTGTTGAAATGTCAAAAGGAACATGAGCAGGTTCATGTGGCTGATTTTACCGCCGGGAAGTTTCCCTTTATCAAGCCTTCCTCGTGTGTTGGAATGCCAAACGGCACTCAAATTCTCGTGCCCACTGCTTACAAACCCAATGTTGAGTGCCCGGCCTTACAGAAGCAGCTGGAATGTTTATCGCCGATGCAATCTTTGATGTCACCGGAGATTGACCATGTGAATACAATGTTAAAGACGTACAACTGCAGTTGCAGGAGCAAACCATGAAACGACTCCTCATCCTCTGTTTTCTGTGCTGGCCTTCTTCGATATTCGCGGAAGTCGATGCCTCGGTTGTTCACAAAATTGTGGCAGCGGAACTCTTAGCGTTAAGAATGCCGGCGAGATCTCCTTTTTGTTTGTCAATATTGCCGGCGACTGACTACTCAACAACCGGAGGTGACCCATCCCCACCTCTGCTCGCTTTTCTTTCGCGAAAAGGAATGCACCCGAAGAGAGCGTCCACCTGCATTAAGGCTGTTAAAGGGGATGTCATCTCGATTGAGGTAACGCCGGAAGCTGATGGGCGGCTCTCAGCGAAGGTCACTTTTGGAGTTTTTACAGGCGAGGACCTGGGGGTGCTCCGCCGTAGCGGAGTCTATCAGTTCACGAGAGGTTCTACCGGTGAGTGGGTAATCCAGTCCTATACCACACAGATCAGCGAGGAGCCCGCGAAACTGCGGGTGGCACCACCGTAGAGCGCGGGACGGCTTAGCCACAGCTTGGCATACGACACAGATATCAACACGGTGATCGTTTATGAATGCGAGAGAACGGAACGGTTACGACGCGGCGGGGAATCGCACCAGTAAGACGGCCGTCCAGCAGGTCAACTCGAGTCCCGTTGCGGTGACCTCCAATTACAGCTATGACCCGATTAACGAGCTGACGCAGGCGGTGGTGGGCGGCAGCTTGGTGGAGAGCTATTCCTATGACGCGGTGGGCAACCGGCTCACTTCCGCCGGACCCACGTCGTACACCTACAACAGTTCCAACGAGATCACCTCCACCTCCGCCGCCACGTACACCTACGACGGGAACGGAAACACCACCTCGAAGACCGATTCGAGGGGCACTACCAGTTACACCTGGGATTTCGAGAACCGCCTCGCCAGCGTGGCGTTGCCGGGAACCGGCGGGACCGTCAACTTCAGGTACGACCCGTTTGGGAAGAGAATTGAGAAAATTGCCCCGACTGGAACCACGGTCTATGCCTACGACGGCGACAACATAACTGAGGAATTGGGCGGTGGAAGCAACCTGCTGGCCCATTATACGCAAGGGGCGGGAATCGACGAGCCGCTGGCCATGTATCAAGGGCTTTCTACGTCTTACTTCCATGCCGACGGTCTGGGTTCGATCGCGTCGCTGACGGACTCCACCGGCAACGTGGCCGCGAGTTACGTTTACGATTCCTTCGGCAATCTCACGGCCTCGGCCGGAACAATCACGAGTCCCTTCCAGTACACGGGCCGAGAGTTCGACTCAGAATCCGGCCTGTATTATTTCCGCGCGAGATATTACGATCCAACCGTAGGCCGCTTCTTAAGCGAAGATCCGTCGAGGTTTTCCGGCGGCATTAATTTTTACGCTTACGCCGGCAATAGCCTAATAAATTTCGCCGATCCGTCTGGTCTAACACCGCCAGACAATAATGTTCAGCCATGGGATTTGCGACCTATTGTCATTCAACTGCTTCAAGATCAAAATGAGTGTAAATGTTGGTTCGATAAAGGGAAACACTCGGCTGTGGATATTATGAGTCATATCCCAATAGACCTCTACACGGGGCCGATTGATGAGGGTGGCGATACGACTGAGAACCTTGGGACTCCAATCGAAGTAAACAGACGAGGACCGTTTTATTCCACCAGCCCGTATAATGTTGGAGGTCCACCCGGACATCCCGTATATCGCTCCGGATCTTTTGGGGCCCGAATGGTCATCTTGCTCCATGAACTCGCCCACAAGGTCATGCCGCCGGAGTTTACTCCTGATGCTCTATCGACAGCCGCTTCGGTGAAGAACACGGAACTAGTCATTCAGCATTGCAAAGCTGCCATAGACCGTTTCCAGTCTTTGCTGGGTGTGCTTAGGGTGAAATGATGGGCCAAACAAGGGAAATCATCATGAATATTCTGAGTCGTCGATGCCTTTTCATTCTGGTACTACTCCTTATGCTTTTGCCCGGGGGACAGGGTATTATAACGGGTCAACACCCGGGGAAAGACGGAGCACTTGTTGTACTCGTGACATGGGGAGATATTAACAACACACCAGCCAACGACGTCTACGTCGAGGCTTACGGTTTCGTGGATAAATACGACGCGAATAAGTCCTTCGTTCTGAAGATGTCCCGTGCTGGCCAATATGAAGCCTCTATTCCACCCGGGATCTATGATGTGTTTATAAGCGAGGGTGAATCTGTGCCCAGGTGTAGGCGTGTGCTGATCAGGCCCGAAATGACCACCTACTGGACTCTGAAACTTGAGCAGGACGACGTGTACATGAACAAAATGTTCGGCAATCGCTAATGAAACAATCCGGGACAATAAACCGGCTGGCCCCTGGGATAAAAAAAGGGTGTCAGATGGGTGGACGGCCGGCTGGCGCAGAGGGAGCGCAGCTCTGCGATTCAGTGGGGATCAAGCAAGGCGGGTGATTGTCAGGACGGACGAATCAGTTTCGGCTAAGGCCCGGGCCGTGCGCGCGGCAACAGTAACACCCAAAACAGTCCAGAGGAGAAACCCATGAAGGCCGCATACAATTCCGGTAAGTTTCGCAGTGTTGGGAGAATGCTACTTTTGGCGCCAGTTGCCCTCATGCTGGTGTCGCTGTCACGCGCTTGGGGCCAGGATTGCACTCCCGGCGACACTTCGACTCCCACTGCCGTCGCCGCTGTCCGGGTTAGCCCCGGGGTCGTGGTCAATATGAGCAACGCCAATATGGCCATTACCATTATCCTGAATGCGCGGGTTGGAAGTATGGGCGGGAGGCAGGATATTTCGGGGCAATATTGGACTTCCCCGCTGGGCTTCATCCCGCTAATCGGGTGGGGTATTGGGTGTCCTCATACTACCCTCACAGAGGAGATCAACCTATGGGACTACCCGGGGTTAACCCAAGCACAAATTGTGGACGTCTTTGCATCAACCTACTATTCACCGGCGCAAGCGACAACGGCTTTCCTGGTGATCCCCGCGGGCACGGCAACCAATCCCGCCAACCTGGGACGCTGCAAACAGTGTCAGGACCAAGCTGGCTCACCCGTGAATGTGGCCGACGGCAACGTCTGGATTGCGGAGCGGGACTATTCCGCGCCCGGGCTGGGAGGTGGTCTGGAATTGTCCCGAGTTTGGAACAGCCGTTTGGGGTTTGGCCTTCCTGCTGCGCTCGCGGGAATGTTTGGATTTGGGTGGCGGTCCACCTACGAGGAGTCAATCACTGGCCCCGATGCCAACAATAATGTCCAGTACTGGCGCGGGGACGGCAGCGCCTGGACCTTCACCCGCAACGCCCTACTCAACACCTACTCACTCTCTTCCCCCCTCGACGAACGCGCCCAGCTTGTGCGGAATCCGGCCACGGGCGCATTCACCCTTACCCTGGCGGACGGAACCCAGAAGATTTTTAGCACTCTGAACGTTCTGGCCGCGGTAATCGACCGCAACAACAACCAGACCACGCTTGCCTACGACAGCCTTAACCGGCTCACGTCGGTCACCAGCCCCGGCGGCAATACACTCACCTTTAATTACCACGATCCCGATACTCTGCAGGTCGAGTTTGTGCAAGATAGCGTGGGATTGGTCGCCGCGTATAATTACGATAACTACTCTCGCCTTACGAATGTGTCCTACCCCGATGGCTCCGCGCTCAACTTTACCTATGACCCCAACTCTTTCATGATCCTCAGCGTTACTGACAGCCAGGGGAGGCTGCTGGAGTCGCACACCTATGACGCCCAAGATCGCGGCCTCACATCCTCGCGGGCTTATGGGGTCGACCAAGTCACGCTTAGCTACTAGGCCGGATTTCGCTCCACGGGTTTGGCAAAAGAGCGCGGTGGACTATGTCTATTGCAGGGTTACCAGTGGGGTTTGGGTATTTTCGGGCTCGGGCGCGGGCACAATCTCGCGGCGTGCGGTGTTGACGCCGGCGGCCTTATGGCTGGCGCGGAGAAAAGAAATACGCGGGAGCGTCCGCTGTTTCTCGATCGCGGTCACCTCGGCGCTGCTGATTGCCACAGCCTATCTCGCATATCGGGGAGTGATTGGAATCCGCACCTGGAGCTGAGTTGTTGCCCGGCTGGATTGCGGGCGTACATAACGTACGCCTGGCCGGCTGGCGCAGGGGGAGCACAGGCCTGCGATTTAGTGTCGATCAGCCAAGGCGCTCCATAGCCAAGACGGACATGAGTCCCAGAGTTGGGCACGCTCTACGCCAGCCAGCCGTTGCCGGGGACCATCGCCCAAGCTCCTCGCACCACCTGGAGTGCCCGCTGCGCGACGCGCCTTGGAGTGCGTGCGGCTCGACCCCGCCTTCCCCTACATCTTCTCCCTCGGCTTCCGAAACCATCACGCACCCCATCGCTCGCATTTCCTGCCCGCCCTTCCTCCTTGTTCGCGGATTCCAAGGCGGCGTCGAGCCGCCGCACTCCAAGACGCTGCGCGCATTTTCATGGTCGGCCTTCGCGACACTTAGCATAGAGACATCAACGTTTATATTATTCGCCCAACATATATTTCCATAGACGAAAGAAGGGCCGCAGACGAACGCCAAAAGCGCGTACGTCTACCCCCTTTTATGTCTTTCCCGGCTGTTCCAGGTCCGGGCATTCCCCCGGTTGCCGGCATTCGACTGCCCCTTCCGTCCGCCCGAACTTCGTCTCGGGCCACCGCGCTCCGCCAGAACGGCGCACATGACCCGATCCCCCGTCGTGGAGGCCGCTGGACACCAACAGCGGGCATTGCGGATCGGGCGTGGCAAGTGCGCGGGCGGTCGAGATGGAGGATCGAGGAGAGGAAATGCAGCCCCAAAAAGTGCAATTCATTGCACTATGACGCCAGATTATTGCGACAATCTGTCTTTTTTCGGTGCAATGTTGATGGCATTAGGATTGCTCAAATCTCTAATCTACGATAAAGGAGGAATGGGACTTGGACTTTCGGGTCCTGCCAAGGAGGAATTATGATGCGCTCATTTGTGAAATGGAATCTGGTGGTGCTGGCGGTGGCAGTGGGTCTGACGTGTGCAGCGGGCGCAGCGTTCGCGGATTCTATTACCGTTGCTAATGCCTCGTTCGAGATTCTCCCCAGTGGCGGTTTCAACAATAACCCCGGCACGCAAGAATGGACTACCGGCGAGGGCATCCCGGGCTGGACCACTACTGGGAACGGCACCGGCATTTGGAATCCCGAAGGGTACAAGTCTAACCCGCCCGCGTACGCTGGCAGCTACCTGGGATACACGTACGAGGGTACGATCTCGCAGGACGTGGGCACCGCTGTTGCCGGTTCGGATTTAACTCTGTCGGTCGAAGTTTTGCACCGGACGGACTGGCTCATGGATGGCTTTGTACAGCTCGAAATTGGCGGAGTCGTGGTGGCGACGGCGACGGTAGTCGACGCTCCCGACAATGGACCGGGCACTTGGAACGACTGGACATTGTCGTACATTCCTACCTCAGGCCAGGCAGGGGAGACGATCACGATCCTACTGGGCGGGCCTGGCCAACAGGCTGACTTTGACGACGTTCGGATGACTAGAACCTCTGTTCCTGAGCCCTCGGTGCTGTCATTGCTCACATTGGGTTTGTTCGGCTAATGCTCGGGCTGGTCGCGCCAAGGCTGGGTGGGCGCCGTTTGGCACTTTGATTTTCGGCCTCGGCGCACTCCGTCCGAAAGGCCAAACGATTATTGATCTTCTATCGGCCGGGCCACACGCTCTCCGGCGTTGGGCCCGGCCGTGCAGTTTTACCTACAGGTCATCATCACTCGCTGAGCCCCTCCGCGCGCGGACCTCATGCCCAAATTCAGCAGCAGCATGTAGCCGCGAGGTAGCCGCCCTCGGGCTTCCCCCGCGGTTCTTAAAATGGAGACATCAACTGTGATATTGTTATCCCCACGTAAAATGCCATGGACGGACGATGAACCGCAAACAAATCCGTCGGCGGACGGACACGTCGGCGCTACCAGGCTTGAACTCTCCCAGAGGTTCCAATGAAAATTCGGGCATGGACTATTGTAGCAGTGCTTTCGGTGCTGGTTATTATGGCGGCAGAGATTGTGGTTTCGGTTCGCGGCGAATCGCTGAGCTGGGATGAGGGCGACCATATCTTTGCGGGCTATATGTCGCTCAAGACTCACGATTACGGCCTGAATCCGGAGCACCCTCCGCTGGCGAAGATGGTCGCGGCGCTTCCGCTGCTGCCACTGGCTCTTCGCGTGCCGCCGCTCCAGGGACGCTGGTACAAAGTCGAAGCCTACTTGGACGGGCGGGAGCTGATCTACCACAACGGCCCGGGCGACGGCGGACAATATCCGGCAGAGACGATCATTTTCCGCGCGCGCATGGGCGCGACGATATTCGTTCTCTTGCTGGCGCTGCTCACGTTTCTGGCCGGCGCCGAAATGTTTGGCACGGCCGCAGGGCTGGTGGCCATGACTCTGGTGGCATTTGAACCCACCGTGCTCGCGCACGGGCCTTTCGTGACCACCGACGCCGCCGTAACCTGTATGTTCCTGGCGAGCATTTATAGCCTATACCGCTGGGTCAAAGCGCCCAGCTTGCCGAGGCTGCTCACGGTTGGCCTGGCTTGCGGCTTGGCGCTGGCCGCCAAACACTCCGCGATCATGCTTCTGCCCATCATGTTCGTTCTGCTCGCCGGAGAGTTGATGGGGCGCTGGGTCGTGGTGCGGCGCTCGATCAGGGGCGCTGCTCTTTGGCGCCGCTGCGGCCGGCACACGGTAATGCTCTTCGGCGGGCTGGCGGTAATCTCCGCGCTTGCCCTGCTGATTCTCTGGGCGTTTTATGGATTCCGCTACGCCGGGCGCCCCGCCGGTCTGCATCTGGATTCGGATATGGACGCCGCCGCGCGAGGACTCACGCCATTGTTGGCACACGGCGTTGTCTTTTGTGCCCGTCATCGCCTGTTGCCGGAGAGCTACCTTTTCGGCCTCTGCGACGTGATCAAGGTGGGTAATGAGACTCCCGCTTACATCTTCGGAAAGGTCTATGGGCACGGCGTCTGGTACTACTATCCCGTGGCGCTGGCGATCAAACTGACGCTGGGCATGATGGGATTGCTCCTGATCTCCGCCGCGGTTTTTTTCTCCGGGCGATTCCGTCCGGCGCGGGAGATATTTTTCCTGATTGTGCCGGCGGCGATCTATCTTGCCATTGCCTTGGCATCGCCTCTCAACCTCAGCATCCGCCATATCCTGCCGGTTTTCCCCTTCCTCATTCTGCTGGCGGCGGGCGGCGCCTGCGCCTTGGCGGGCAACAGCAAGAGATGGCGCTACGCCGTCGCGGCGCTCGTGACGGTTCACTGCCTCAGCTCTCTGATGGCCTACCCGAATTACATCGCCTATGCCAATGAGGCGTGGGGAGGCCCCAGCCAGACGCATCGCTACCTGACCGATGCCAACACCGATTGGGGGCAGCAGTTAATCGCCGTCAAAGCCTACGTGGACCAACACCATATTCACGATTGCTGGTTCGCCTATTTTGTCGCTCCCTTCATTCTGCCCAGCGACTACGGCATACCCTGCAAGCTGCTGCCCACGGCCGATACGGGGGGGGATGGGATGGAGATTGAGGTTCCGCCCGTGGTTCATGGCCCGGTATTCATCAGCTACTCGGACCTTATTGGATACGAGTTTGGCACAGAGAAGCTCAACCCCTATCAGGACTTTGTTGCGCGTACGCCGGATGCGGTAATCCAGAATGGCGTGGCCGTTTATAACGGCGATTTCTCCATTCCCATGGCCCAGGCGATCAGTCACGTTCATAAGGCCTGGCGCCTGCGCCGGAGCAGAGACCTGGCGGGAGCGCTCGAAGAAGCGGAGACCGCCGCCAGCGTCGATCCCCAATTCATCGATGCGCAACGCGTGTTCGGGCGCTTGCTCCAGGACCAGGGGAGAAATGCCGAGGCTGCCAGCCACTACAACCAAGCCCTGGCCATCGCGCGCACCATGGACCCCTCGGCCCAGGAGGAGCCGGTCAACTGGATCAACCAGCGGCTTGCCGAGTTGTCCAAATCAACCGCCCAATGATGTTTGTCTATTGCAGGGTAACCAGTGGGGTCTGGGTATTCTCGGGCTCGGGCGCGGGCGCAATCTCGGGGGGAGCGGTATTGACGCCGGCGGCCTTATCGGCGATGAAGCGTTCGATCTCTTCCATCAAGGCAGGCACAATCTCTTCTTCCTTGACGCGGCGGATGGCCTTCCCTTCCCGGTAAATCATGCCATTGCCGCGGCCGGCGGCGACTCCCAGATCGGCCTCGCGCGCTTCTCCCGGACCGTTGACCGCGCAGCCCATTACCGCCAGGCTGAGGGGAGTCTTGATGTGTTTGGTGGCTTGCTCGATCTCTCCCGCAATCTTGAATAGGTCAACTTCCAGGCGTCCGCAGGTTGGGCAGGCGATCACCACGGGCCCGCGGCTGCGCAACTCGAGTGACTTCAGCAGCTCGAAGCCCACGCGCACTTCTTCCACGGGATCGGTGGCCAGGGAGACTCGAATGGTGTCGCCAATCCCTTCCGCCAGGAGCATCCCCATGCCCACGCAGGACTTCACGGTGCCGGAAAACTGCGTGCCCGCCTCCGTAATGCCCAAATGCAGGGGGTAATCCACCTGCCGGGAGAGCAATCGGTAGGCGGCGACCGTCAACTTCACGTTGGAAGCCTTGAGGGAAATGATGGTGTCGGTAAAGCCTAATTCCTCCAGGATTTGGACGTGGTACATGGCGCTTTCGACCATGGCCTCGGGCGTGGGGTAGCCGTATTTCTCGAGAAGTCTCCGCTCGAGCGAGCCCGCGTTGACGCCAATGCGAATTGGGACCTTTTGCTCCTGCGCGCGACGGACCACCAAGCGCACTTTGTCCGCGTCCCCAATGTTCCCGGGATTGATGCGCAGCTTATCGATTCCCGCGTCCAGGGCCATCAGGGCAAACTTGTACTGGAAGTGAATGTCGGACACCAGGACGGAATCGGGACAGCGCTTGCGGATTTCCGGCAGAGCCTGGGCGGCCTCGATGTCGGGCACGGCCAAGCGGACGATTTCGCACCCCGCCGCCTCCATCTGGTGAATCTGCTCGACGGTCTTCTCCACCTCGCGCGTGTCCGTCTTGGTCATCGATTGCACGGCAATGGCAGCGTCTCCGCCCACGGTAAGGCGCCCGACCTTCACCGGCCGCGTCTTTCTCCGGGGTGGGAAGAATTCCGTCGCACTAAAATTCACAGAAGCTCCTTGAAGCAGGGATTAGGGATTGGGAGTTAGGGGTCAAGCGTTTCTGTTCATCCCTAACCCCTAATCCCGAACCCCTAATCCCAAGTCTCTATTCAATACGGTCTAAATGTCTTCACCAAGTCATTGTACATCACGAATGCGGCGAGCAGGAGGAGGAAGACAATTCCCACTTGCACAAAGCGTTCCTTGACTGCCAAGCTGAGGTCCCGCCGAATCGCCCCTTCCACCAGCAGAAGGAGGATCACGCCGCCATCGAGGACGGGAATGGGCAGCAGGTTGAAAATGCCCAGTTGCAGGCTGATGAACGCGATCACCATGATAAGATCAGGAAACCCGGCGCGATAAGCTTCTCCGGAAAGCTCCGCAATACGAATCGGTCCACTGAGCGATCGAGGCGACATGCGCCCGGTTACGATCTTGCTCAGAACTTCAAAGGTGACAAGGCAATTGCGCGCGTTGAAATCCAGAGAGGCTGTAAGCGCCTGCCCCCAGGGCAAACGACGGACGATCGTTTCCTCGCGAAACCCAAACCCTACCCGCCAGTGCTTTTCACCCATTAACTCAGCGAAGATGGGTTGCACCGTGACCTGAAACTCCTTGCCCGCGCGCACCCCATCCAAGGTGACGGGCTTGCCGTTGCCGTTCTGAATGGCGTAAGCGATGCCCTGAGCATTGAAAACCTTGTGGCCATCGATTCCCACGATCTCGTCGCCGGGCTTCAGTCCAGCCTTGCTGGCGGGAAATCCAGGCTCTACCTCTCCGAGAATGGCGGGGTCCTGCGGCTCCCACCCGGCGTAACCGGTCCGATCGGGACCCTTGGCGATGGGAGTAATGGAGGTTCTTATCCGCTCGCCATTGCGCTCGACTTCCAGGGGGATGGCTTCATTCGCGCTGGTCACGATTCTTAATTCGATGTCTTCCCATTTGGGGTCTTCCTGGGTACCCAAACGGAGGAACATGTCCCCAGGTTTGATATTGGCCAGGGCGGCGGGTGACCCGGCCTCGACGTCGCCGACGCACGCGGGCTTCTCCAGGTAGGCGGGACGCTCGTAATGATACTTGTTGAGTCCCGTCAAGAGTGCGACGGCCAGCAGAACGTTCATCGTCGGCCCCATCACCACGATGATAAAGCGGCGCCAGCGCGGTTGCGATAAGAATTCGCCATGGTCACCTTGCCGGACCTCGGAGGGATCGTCGCCCGCCATTTTGACGTAGCCCCCAAAGGGCAGAGCGCTGATGCGGTAATCCGTGTCACCGCGCTTGAGGTGAAGAAGCGCCTTTCCAAACCCCAGGGAAAACACCAGCACGCGGACGCCAAAGGCCTTCGCGGCCATAAAGTGTCCCGCCTCATGGATGAAAATCATGATCCCCAGGACCACGATGACTACCAGCGTGTTTGTGACTAAATGACCCAACATGCGGAAAACCTTCTCCTTAGGCGGAAATAGCCGAAATCACCTGCGCCGCGCGGCTGCGGGCTTCCCGATCCCCTTCCAGAACGTCTTCCAGCGAATTGACGGCGCGGTATGAGCCCATCTGCCGCATCACTTCTTCGATCAATCGTGGGATGGCAGAAAACCGCAAGCGGTTATCCAGAAAGGCCTCAACCGCCACCTCGTCCGCGGCGTTCAGGACGCAGGGCATAATGCCTCCCTGCACCAGAGCCTGGCGCGCCAAATCGAGGCTGGGAAACCGCCCCGTGTCCGGCTTCTCAAAATGCAGCCGGCGCGCCGCGATGAGGTCAAGTCCTAGCCCACGTTGCGTCGCGGCCACGCGGTCCGGATAAGTCAGCGCATACTGGATGGGAATGCGCATGTCCGGAACCCCCAATTGCGCCATCACCGACCCGTCGTTGAATTCTACCATGGAATGGATGATAGATTCAGGGTGGATTATCACGTCGATTTGCCCGGCAGCGACGCCAAAAAGCCAGTGTGCTTCGATGATTTCCAAGCCCTTGTTCACCAGCGTCGCCGAATCGATGGTGATCCTTCCCCCCATCCTCCATATTGGATGCTTTAGGGCTTGCGCGGGGCTCAGGGAATCAAAGAGGCGCCGGGGGGTTTTGAGGAAAGGCCCACCCGATGCCGTCAAGATGATGCGTTTGACTTCCTTGGGCTTACCGGCGCGGAGGCATTGGTGTACGGCACAGTGCTCGCTGTCGATGGGGAGGACTTCAATTCGCCTTTTGGCGGCGGCGCGCATCACCAGTTCCCCGGCGGCCACCAGGGTTTCCTTGTTCGCCAGGCCCACGTGCTTGCCCGCGCGCACAGCTTCGTATGTCGCCACCAGCCCCGTGGTGCCGTGTGAGGCGGAAACCACAAAATCCACATCATCGCGCGTCGAGGCTTCCACCTGGCCTTCGACTCCGAAGATAATCTTCACTCGCCGGGTGTATTCGAGCCGATTCAGGCGCTCACGTAATTGCTCTCGGAATTCGGATTTGCTCACCACCACGATCTTGGGATGGTGCTTCACCACCTGCTTGGCGAGGACATCCAAATTCTTCCCTGCGGAGAGCGCCACCACGCGGAAACGGTCCGGCAGACTCTCCACCACGCGCAGACAATTCTGGCCGATGGATCCGGTGGAGCCGAGTATGCATAAGCCTTGAGTCATTAGAAAGATCCTAAAACCCTGTGTGGGGCCACAAGATGGCGGACAATAACTCCAGCACCATTAAGGCGAGCCATAGCGCCGGCGCGGCAAATATCAGGCTATCAATGCGATCGAGAAATCCTCCGTGGCCTGGCAAAAGGGCGCCGGAATCCTTTTGATTGGCGCCCCGCTTGATCGCTGATTCCACTAAATCGCCGACTTGGCCTGCAATTGCAATCCACGCTGCAATCGGAATGATTATTTTACCGTCGGCGGCACTGAAGAACCAGTGCGCGAAGGCCCATGCGGCGAGAAGGCTTCCCGCCAGGCCTGCTAGCGCGCCTTCCCAGGTCTTGCGAGGAGAAATTCGTGCGAAAAACGGTCTGCGGCCTAACGGTCGGCCGACAAGGTACGCACAGATATCGCCCGCCCAAATTACCACGAACAAGAGCAGGATTAGCCGGGAGCCGAGACCCAGCCCTAGCGGTTCGTATGTCCAGTCTCCAAGCGTCAACCGGCCTTGTCCTACTACCGCACCCGTGGAAAAACGAATCGGCACTAAGCAGGAGAGAGTGAGCCCGATATACAGAATTCCGAATACTGTCACCGACACGCCACCCAGATAATCTTTTAAATGCGTGCTTTCTTGCAGAGCTAAAGTGGGAATAAGCAGCAGCAACAACGCTACCAGCAGCAGCGCGGCGGCGAAGTTCATACCGTGCGGCAGCGATTGTGCTATGCACAACGCCACCCCTGCCACGTAACCGACCCAGGAAAAAGCCAAATAACCTGTGGCGCGGCATAGCGCGAAGTACTCTCGAAGGGCTAGCACTATCGCCACCGAAACCGCCAGCAAAAAGAGCCATTTCGGGGACCACCCAATCAGGTAAACCACGGGGGGAATTAACAAGAGGGCCGTAAGAGTGCGTTTTAGCATGGAGCCGTCATCCACAGATTACGCAGATTTCACAGATTAGATAAAACGACAACATAAAACGGCCGGGGGAAAACGGGCAAAGAGAAAGGCCGGTGCAACCACGAAGGGATCAGGCACTTGCACCCGATTCTTTCCGGCCTGTCCGTGAATGTCTTTGCCTTTTCATGCGCAATCTGTGTAATCTGCGTAATCTGCGGATTTGAGTTTCGTCCTTTCCGATCAACTCATCCCCAAGCCGCCGTAGCGGCGCTCGCGCTTCTGGAAATCGATGATGGCCTGGAACAGGTCGCGTTGCTTGAAGTCCGGCCACAGGGTTTCCGTCACCCAGAGCTCCGCGTAGGCCACTTGCCACAGAAGGAAATTGCTCAAACGCAATTCCCCGCTGGTACGGATCAGCAGGTCGGGGTCCGGCAGATCCCGCGTATAGAGATGCTCGCTCAGCAGCGCCTCATTAACGGTGACGCCGCCGTTTTGTTTCGCGTGGGTGAGCAGTTCCTGCACCGCGTCCACCAATTCCGCCCGCGCCCCGTAGTTCAGCGCCAGGATCAGGCGCATTCCCGTATTCTGCCGGGTTCGGTCAAGGGCATTTTGCAAGTCCTGGACGACCGGCTTGGGCAATTCCTGAATCCTCCCGATGACCGCCAGCCGGATGTTCTGCCGATTGAGTTCGCCGATTTCCTTTTTCAAATACTCGCGCAGCAAGCTCATCAGGAGCTTGATTTCGGTGTGCGGCCGCTTCCAGTTTTCCACCGAAAAGGCATAAAGAGTCAGATAAGGAACCCCCAGGCGCGCGCAGGCTTCCACCGCTTGCCGCACCGCGCTGATTCCGGCGCGGTGGCCGGCAATACGCGGCAGGCGGCGGCGCTTGGCCCAGCGCCCATTCCCATCCATGATAATGGCAATGTGCCGGGGCAAGCGGTCGAGATCGATTTGTTTCAGGAGATCTGCGTCGACAGCTTCTGTCTTCACGGGAACTCAAACCTTGTACTCATCTTACGGCAATAGAAACCCTAGCATACCCGCCCGGTTACCGCAAGCCGAGCGCGTAGATGCAGTGGGAAATGTGACGTAGCGGCGAGTTTACCTCGCCAAATGGCGGCGTAAAGCCGCCTCTACATCAACCCGAGACGTGCGTCTGTTCTTGACTCCGCGCGGCGGGGGCGGTATTGTCAGCAGAAATCAGGCAGCCAATCTATGAAGGGGAGGTAATGATGAAGGTCTTTGGAAAAAGTCTGTCCGAATACGTGAAATTCGAATGGGTATTTCTGATTCTGGTCCTGGTGGTGGGCCTGGCGAGGTTATCCCTGTCGCTTCTCGGCGTGCCCAACTCGACGGCGAAGTTTCTCAGTTTAACCGTGCTCTATCTGTTGGGAATGCTTTACTACCCGGTCCGAGTCTACGCCAGCGGCTTTGGAAGCTACAAGCAACTGCTGCCCGTACTCGCGCTGCCGGTGATTCTCGGTAATTGCATCATCATCGCCGGAATCGTGCTGGCGATTTTGACCGGAAAGGATAACATCTTCAGCGCTCCCGAGTATTCACCCGGCAAAGTGGATGGCAAAACGTGGGGTCACGTCGGCGGCCATGTTGTAGCAATGATAGTGCTGCCTCTCGTCCTGTGGGCGGTCGGCTGCTTGATCATGCTTGTCACCAAGAAACTTTCACCTGGCCCGGCGCAACGGTCGTAGCGCGGCGGGGCCGCAACCGGAATGTGCCATGGCCATCCTGGCCATGCCCGGGCACGGGCGGGACGCCCGTGGCACAACCCAGCGGAGCAGCAGAAAAACACGACTTGGAGGAGCGGGCCTCGTGCCTGCCTTCTCCAAGTGGAATACATCGCAACATGGATGAGTTTAAAATACGCTGACCAAATCTGGAGGTCCCGGCAAAATGCCATTCTCCATGCGCAAGGCCAGTGCGGAAAAACATCTGTTCTTCGCATTTCTTGGGTGGGCAGTCTTTTTAATGTTCGCCGCATGGATTCTCCCACCCCTCGATTCTCATTTACAACCACAGCCGTTGACCTATTGGTGCATCGTCGCGATTGCCGCCATCCTTGCAATCTATACTGCGATCATTGTGCCTGCCTACTTTTATAAAATGTGGCGGCGGCTTCCCAGTGTTCCGAACAAGGCTTCTTACGGTTTATGGGTGGGTTTTGAGAGCCTAACATTTATTGCCATATTGACAATGTTCTGGTCTGCTTGCATACATTCCGGCTGGCTGGCCCAGGTCATTTCTGAAGGCTTGCGGTTCGATTCCCGTTGACAACGAAAAACCGCGGACGCACCGAACAGGTCGGCGCCACAAGTGCTTCCACATTTCCCTCAGACCCGCTCCTTGATGACAATTGTTTCGGCAATCCGATCGTGGACGCAGCAGCGGTTGTGGTGAAAGAAATACTGCAAGAAGCCGAATCCACCTTCCAGCATGGACGCTCCATAGCCCAAAGCACGCTCTATCGCCTGCCACAACGTGATTTTCGTGTGCACCAACGATACAACTCGGATTCCGAGCAGGCGCTTGCCAACGGTCTGACCGTTGGTCCGCCACAGCGAGAGCCCAAAGTAGAGAACAATCCAAACGAGGCTGCCGGGATTGTGGAAGTCAACATGGACGTGAATGTCTGGCGGAGCATGCTTGAGCGTCAGCACGAGGTATTGACGAAGAATTTCCAGCGGCACGTACGTTACGCTGATAAGCAGGAAATCGATGGCGTATGCCGCCAAGCGTTGCCAGAAGGTTGCCAAGGGCACCCCCGCAAGAGCTTCGGCACGCGCAGTTTCATGAGGGTCGAAAAACCTGGTCTTGGTAATGGTTGTCATTCTCCACCTGAAGCGTCGTCATTGAAGTCGGCTCATTCCTAAGGGGGTAAATGTTTGCTGCCTACTGCCAAGTGCCTACTGCTTACTGCTTACTGCCTACTGTCCTTGCGGCCTCACCCGATCGGCACCTTACCGGGCATCAGGCTGGTGACGGCGTACAGGGCGGTGAGGACGATCATGACGATGCACGTGGCCCAGGCGATGAAATTGAAGAAGCGGCTATTCTTATAGGATCCCATCAGATCTTCGCGGTTGGTGAGTTGCAACATGAAGATCACGACGAAGGGCAATAGGATGCCGTTGGCCACCTGGGAGAGCAGGATGATGGGCACCTGCTGCGACTCGCTCAAGATGAGCACGGCTAACATGCCCAGGAAAATCAAACTGGTGTAGAGCCAGTAAAAGGCTGGGGCTTCACTGAACCGCTTGTTGATTCCCGATTCCAATCCCAGCCCTTCGCAGACGTAGTAAGCGGTGGCAAGGGGCAAAATGGAGGCGGAAAAGAGCGAAGCATTGATCAGTCCCAAGGCAAATAGCGCACTGGCGGCATGGCCTGCCAGGGGCCGGAGGGCCACGGCCGCGTCTCCCGCATCTTTAATGTCACGGTTGCCGGTCATGTAAATCGTCGCGGCGCAGGCCACGATTATGAAGAACGCCACCACGTCGGTCATGATGCAACCGACAATGACATCCATGCGCGAGTAGAGGTAATCCTTAACCTTCACCCCTTTCTCCACCACCGCCGACTGGAGATAGAATTGCATCCACGGCGCAATCGTCGTTCCCACCAAACCGATGACCATATAGAGGTAATCGGCGTTGAATTGGAACGAGGGCTTCACCATGCTCACCAGCGAGCCCGTCCAATCGGGATGCGCCAGGAAGCAGGAAATCGGATAAGCCAGATAAATGACGCATGCCGCCAGAAAGACTTTTTCCACGTAGCGGTAAGTTCCCTTCACCACCAGCAGCCATACGAAAAAGGCGCCCAGCGGAACGGCTACGAACCGGCTCATATGAAAGACGGACGTTCCGGAAGCCAGACCGGCAAACTCCGATACCGTATTCCCCAGGTCGGTGATAATCAGCAGAACCATGAGGATAAAGGTGGTGCGGAAACCGTATTCCTCGCGGATTAGGTCCGCCAGGCCTTTGCCGGTCACCACCCCCATGCGGCCCACCATTTCCTGAACGATGATGAGAGCAACGGTGATAGGGATCAACGTCCAGAGCAGCGAGAACCCATATTTGGCTCCCGCCACGGAGTAGGTGTAAATGCCCCCCGCATCGTTATCCACATTGGCGGTGATGATGCCGGGCCCCAAGACCACCAGGAAAATCAGCAGTTGGGTTCGAAAACGCCGAAACTTCTTGAGTTTTTCCACCATGCGCGCACCCCAGCCAGAATTGCCGATTTTCGATTGACGATGGCCGATGGATAAAATCGGCAATCGACAATCGTCAATCGACAATTTCCTTAGTCGTCACTGCCCTTCTATTTCCGATTGATCACCACCTCCAGGACATCGTCGGCGGTGACAATGCCGAGCAGGTGGCGCTCCTCGTCCACGACGGGGAGAGACATCAGATTGTATTTATGAAAGAGATCCACCACCGACTTAACACTCTGCTGCGCCTCCACCAAAATCAGAGGTTCAGTGGAAAGGTCCATCAGCGGCGTGCTGGCGGCGGCGAGCACAATCCGCCCGACGGCCACCGCCCCTTTCAGGACCGCTTCGTTATCAATCATATAGATCTGTTGAATGACCTCCACATTCCCCTCAAAATTCTTCAAGGCCTCAATGGCCCCCGCGACCGTGGAGGTTTCATGCACGACAACATACTCGGTGGTCATCATTGACCCGGCAGTATTCTCCTCGAACGCCAAGAGTTCTCTGACTTCCTTGGCCTCATCTTTCTCCATATCCGCCAGCACTTCCGCCGAAGTTTCCGGCGAAAGCTGGTTCAGGACGTCGGCCGCTTCATCGGGGGGCATCTCTTCCACGATATCCGCGGCTTTCTCCGTGGAAATGCTCTCGAGCAAATCCGCCTGCATTTTGGTGGGAATCTCGGAAAGAGCGTGGGCCGCGGTCTCGTCATCCAACGATTCGATCAGAGCCTTCTGTTCGTTATAGCTCAAATCTTCCAGGATGTCGGCGATGTCGGCGGGATGCAACTCCGCCAGCCGGTCATAGGAAATGCGCAGCTTCACGCGCCGCGCCGGATCCGATTCAATGAGATTCACAAATTCCCATTGGATGATGCGGTTGGAAAGGGACTTGGTAATCAGGCGGATTCGGTGCTTCGACATCGTGCCCTGAAGCAGACGGCGCACGGCGGCGGCCAATCCCACATTGACGCTGATGATCCGGAGTTCGGAGTGGCCGTCCATGGGCTCGATGTCAAAATCCACGTCGTTCACCCGCACCACCTTGCGGTTGTTGACGTCGATGATCTGCTGGTCGAGCACGTCCTTCTTAATCCGGATCAGCCCCTCATCCGGCGCATAGCACCGTATTTCGTCGCGCGGCACATTGGTTTGGGCAGCGCGCACGGAGATGGATTGGATTTGTGAGTAGGTGATGCATTGAATGCCCTTATGGGGTGTGCGGATCAAATAGGAAGCCACCCGCGCGGCTTTCTGGCTGGGATCCACGCACAGGTCTTCCAGCTCGCCCAGGAACTCGCCTTTGATTCCGTAGAATGGAAGATTCTGTAGCTCGGTGAAGTAAATCATCGTCATCCTCCCTGCCAAAACTTGGGCCTCAACCCCATCAATACTCGGTGTGAAAGCGCAGGGCGAAGATATTAACCGACCCTCGCGCGTGATTATACGCCGGGTCGCCGGCGATTTGATAATCCGTCGTCAACTGGAAGTGTTTCGAGATTTTCCAGTTGTAATACGTTTCCGCCATGCGCTCGGGGCGATAATCAAGGGCTCCGTCGCCCACGGTAATTCCCAGACCGCCCGCCGCAAGGTACTGCCGATGGACGGCGCTGATGCCGTTGACAATCACGGCGACACCTACCGTGTCCTGCTGGCGACGCCACCGCGCCCCTTTCAGGCTCAGTCCCGCCGTGGCGGTGCGATCCACGTCGGTGAATTCGTACGTCTGGTTCTTGCCATCGCTCCACCCCAGGCGCGCGAAGGCTCCGAGATTCTTACTGATTTCCTGCTCCAGGTTGATGCCGAATCCGTACTTGTATCGGTAAGCCGCGGTGAGATAAATGTCCTCGCCGAGGCTCGGATGGTTGATAGTCTCCTGATAGCTTCCCATGTGCGCCCGCTGGTCGTAGGCAAGCAGGCGTATAGCCCCCGCATGTCCTTTAGGCGAATACCGCCTTTCGAGCTCCGCCACCGAGGACCAAGCGTGGGCCAGGTTCCAGTCCAGTCGAATTCCGTTCGCAACTTTCGACACCTGGAAGATGCCCAGCCGCCCGCTCCAGGCGCGGGTATTCAATTCAGCCGCGGCGCCATTGGTAAACCCCAGCGTGTCCGCCGGATAATCCCAGGCGCCATTGGCCACCAGGACCCAATTCATGAATTGGGATCGGCCGTCGTTGGAGTAGGCGTTGGTATCGAAGATGTCTTTCGCGCTGAAGTGGCCTACTGAAAGCGTCAGGTTCCGAACGTCCTTTCTACGCCCCAATTCGTCATCTGCAGATTCCTTCTCCCCACCGAAGCCGATCGATTCGCGAATATAAGCGCGGCAGAGGAAAAGATCCGGATATGTCTTGCCGACTCGATATGCTTCGGCATTCGGAAACCCCGCGACGCCGAGCGAGTTGTTCAGGCCATATCCTTGCCACATGAGCAAGTCGCCGAAAAACTCCCCTCCCCGCCACAAGTGTACGCCGCCTATCGCGTCCACGGAGATGGTCTCTCGGACAGAGGCGCCGGTGGTAAGACTGTTCGGGCCACTATACTCGGCCGGGAAAGAAGGGTGGCCTTGACCGACCACCGTGGATTGCATGTGAATTTCCCAAAGCTGGGGATCTGAAGGCGTCGAGTTGGTCGCGCCCTGGGGCTGGCCCGAGGTCGAACTGTCTTGCCCGCGCGCGGCAGGGATGGCCAGGGCGAGCAGAAGCACCATCGCCCCCAGCCCAGGGAGCCTCGTCCAGCGCCACTCCGCGCACTTCCCGATCATGAAGGCATAGATTCCCATCATGCGACTACCGATTCATCAGAAATTGGCCTAAAAGCAAAACGCCCCCGGGAGCAAAAACTCCGCAGGGGCGATCCTGGAAAGCCAGGTTGCAAGAACCCGGTTCCTCAAACCTCCTGGTGAGAGCTTTGGCTCCACACAACGTAGTGTCCCGTATTCCGGAACAGCCACATTAGGCAAAGCCTTAATCCGGCCTTGCCTGCTCCACCCGTTGGCTCGTCTCCGAGTTTCTGGGCAGTGGCTTATGTTTGTGCGGTAACCTCGCCTAACGAGGTTGAACCTTTTCCCACGGCATCTCACCAAAATCACGCTGATAAGAGGCCGCTTCATTTCGTATAACAGCGCGGTATTTCCCCTGTCAAGAAAAAAGCGCAAGCAGCGAAAAATAATACAAACTTTTTATAAATTCTGCAGCGTTGCCTCGAAGACGCGCCTCAGTCCCCTTCCCGCATGACCCATTTGATGGCCTTCAGAAGCATGTCCTGGTAACGGGGATCGTTCCAAACCGCCTCCTCGTGCCCCAGACTGTTGTAATAGACGCGCCCTTTGCCGAACATCCGCGTCCAGGCAATCGGCCATCCGTAATACCGCTGGCGCACGCCGGGCTTCGTCACATCCACAGAGGTGGGATCGAGCGCCAGCAGGACGTGCGAAGTGTCCGCCTGAAAATCGGAGATCTGGTAAATCTCATCGGTAACCTGAAACGACTTTCCCAGCGAACTCACCAGCTTGCTGTTCGGGTCCTTCACGTCCACCGTGACCAGTTGATGCCACGGGTGATCATTGAAGTATCCGCCGATGATTTGGTTATAGACTTCCCACTGGTAGAACGTATCCGTGGCGCTATGGACACCCACAAACCCATGCCCGGACTTGAGGAAATCCACCAGGGCACTCTTTTCCTCGTCCGTAAACGGCAATTCGCCCGTGGTATAGAACATCACAGCGGAGTAATTCTTGAGGTTCTCCTTGCTAAACGCGCTCACATCCTGCGTAACGGTCACCTGAAACGCGCCCGACTTCTCTCCCATCTCCTTCACAATCCGCTCCGAGAGCTCAACGGTCTGGTGGTGATAACCTTTGGTGAGCGTCATGTAAAGCAGCTTGCCGTTTTCAGGGGTCTTAGCCCCCACGCGGCTCGTACCGCTCCCCATGACGAACACGAGCGCCCCCAGGAATATAAAAACCTTCATAGATTGTCTCATTATTCCTCCTCGATACAGGTTTCCCGAACATGACAATAACGTAAAGAGATTACGACCGGGGTACATTGGCACAGCCAGTCTCGCAAAATGGGATATTGCGAGTAGCCGAAAGTGGTCACGGATTTCCATTTATGGGTAGATATACATGGCCAAAACGGCACCTCTTTTTCCCTGTAGGGCCATCGCCTCCCCCAAAAAAACTTTGGCGGCCATGGTACCACAGAGGCCCGGTAGTAGGGAACATGGCACGAGGCAAAGTTGCGGCTCTCGGTGCTTGCGCCAACTCCTCGGGCAGCCCTCCCTATTTCCAAGCATCGAAAGTGCCAGGATGTCCGAAACAGTCCGATTGACCGCTGTCAAGATTCGGGCGAATCGGGTAAAATACTCACTCGCGTTCCCCTGAAGGTTGTGGGGCATTTTGTCGGCTTGCCATTGGAGGGCAACTATGTCGTCGGTGATGAAGACGCTTTTCCTGAATCCGCCCAGCTTCGAGGGTTTTGATGGCGGCGCAGGCGCGCGCTGGCCGGCGACGCGGGAGATTGCTTCCTATTGGTATCCGGTTTGGCTCAGCTACCCCGCCGGAATGTTGCCGGGCAGCCGCTTGCTTGACGCCCCACCCGCCAAAATCTCGCAGGCCGAGACCATAAAGATCTCGAGTGACTATGATTTCGTGGTGCTTTTCACTTCCAACGTGGGATTTGAAAGCGACGTCAGCATTGTGCGCCACATGAAGGAGGCGAAGCCCAGCTTGAAGGTCGCTTTCGTGGGCCCGGACGTTCAGACGCGCCCCGCCGAGTGTCTTCGTGCCAGCGAGGACATTGACTTCGTGGTGCGTGGTGAGTTTGACCATCCCGTGGTGGAATTCGCCCAGGGGGTGCCGCTCTCTGGGATTGCCGGGGCGAGTTATCGCAAGGATGGCGAAATCGTTCACAACCCAGCGCGCCCTCCGCTCGAAACGGCGGAGCTGGACAAGCTGCCTTTCGCCACCGAGGTCTACAAGCGCGACCTGAAGATCGAGGACTACAACATCCCCTTTCTGCTTCACCCCTACGTATCGTTTTACACCAGCCGAGGCTGTCCCGCGCTGTGTACTTTCTGCCACTGGCCGCAAACCTTGTCCGGCCATGCCTGGCGAGTGCGCTCGACGGACAACGTGGTGGCCGAATTCCGGCAGGCGATGAAGCTTTTTCCCCAGGCCAAGGAGTTCTTCTTTGACGACGACACCTTCAACATCCGCAAGGACCGCGTGGTGGATGTCTGCTCGAGACTCCAGCCGCTGGGTTTTCGCTGGTCGGCCAACGCTCGCACGCACACCGATTACGACACGCTGAAGGCCATGGCGGACGCGGGTTGCCGCCTGCTGATAGTGGGATTCGAATCGGGTGACGCCCAAATCCTCAAGAACATCAAGAAGGGAACGACCCCGGAAATGGGTCGAGCCTTCGCCAAAAACTGCAAGAAGGTGGGCCTGATCGTGCACGCCGACTTCATCATCGGCCTCCCCGGCGAGACCAAGGAGACGATTGCGCGCACCATCGATTACGCCAAGGAGCTTGACGCCGACACCGTGCAAGTCTCCGTCGCCCACGCCTACCCCGGAACCGAGTTGTATGAATACGCCGCGAAGAACGGCTACCTCGCCACCGAGCAGCGCGCCGATGGCGGCGGCCACCAGTTGCCCCACATTGTCTATCCGGGTCTGAGCCTGGAAGATATGATGGCGGGGATGAATCGGTTCTACGATTCTTACTATCTGCGTCCGCGCATCGTTTGGCGCATCGTCAAGAAGGCATTGTGGGATTCCCACGAGCGCAAACGCCTGTATGGAGAGGCGGTAGAATACCTGCGCATCCGCGCCGAGCGCTGGAGGTACGTCCGCCACGGCGCCGCCCAGGCCCGCGCCGCCTACCCCGCCGCGCATCCATAAGCGATTCTGTGGCGATTGTGAAACGATTCTGTACCGCCGACCGGAACCTGTCCCGACATGGTCGGGAGGTCGGCACCTCTCGGGTTCAAAAATCGAATTTGCGAAAGCTGGGTGAAAGTGACGCGGGAGCCGCCGGGCTTTTTGAGGATGCGGAAAAAGTATCCAACCTGTCATTTCCACTCATTTTGCCATTTTGACTATGGTTAAAGGGCAAATTCCCACCACTCCCAGTGTCTTTTCGCGAATTATTCGCAAATCATTCTATTCAAATGACTTAAATGCAAGACTTCCACCCGGAGAGAAAGCCTGCCCTGCATTTTCATGGACATAGCGGGTTCTTCCGGCAGTTTACCCTCAGGGAACCTCCCCGCAAGGCTCCTGACCGCCTTGCACCCACCAGAATGAGAGGCCCGGCACGTTTTTCCGCAGCCTGTTTAGCCCGGCGCCTGTCCGGTTCGAAAATCGAAGTTGCGAAGCCTGGTTGAAGGTGAACCGCGACAGGCGTTCTCACCAGCCGTCGCGGGCCGGACCTACGTCCGCCGAAGGGTAATCACGCAGCCAGACCCTTTAGACTTCGGCCCGCAGGCGGGGGCTCCACGTTCTGCTTGTGGTGGGGATGAGGGGTCACTTCCCGAGCGGCTCCGCCGCCAACAAAGAATATTCCTTCATCCTTCTCCACACTTCCGCCGATAAACGAAGCGGGGGAGTGTCGGGGGCACTGCGAGGGGGCGTGGACGGGTTACGGGAAACGGGCTATGGGACACGGGGCTCAGGCTGTCGACTCGTCTCTCGCCACTCGTCACTGCTCACTGCACTTCCCGTGCCCGGGATTTGCTCCCGTATCCCGTATCCCGTATCCCGAGTCCCCTACCCCGGTTCTTCAGCCACTTGTCACTGTCTTCGCCTCCTGCGGATGGTTCGCCTGAGCGCGATGTAGGGCCGAACAGCGTTCGGCCAAGGCCCAGCGCTGCTGGGCCCTACGTCCGGCGGCTGGTTCGCCTGAGCGCGCGGGGAAGAGCCGTACAGGAATCCGTCCGCTGACGGACAACTGTGCGGTACCCGCTCCGCCCCAAAAGCCTGCCCTGAGCGAAGCGAATGGGGGGTGCAATAACGAAGCCCAGTCTGAAAGTCCGCCGATCATAATGACGGACTGAAGGCCCGGGTTTAGATTGCCCCCCAATTCTCAACCCCAGCCCGGAAAGGGCGAGATACCTCCACACCGCAATCACTGGACACGCACGGAATTGCCTACGACGATCCGTACGTTTGGGATTGAAAGGGCTTGTTCCGCCCTTTCAGGGCTCGGTATCGGTTTGGGTCCCGTTGACTTGAGCCCCAAAGGGGCGAAATAACGAAGCCCAGGCCGCAGGTCCGCCGATCCTAATGGCGGACTGAAGGCCTGGGTTTAGATGTCCCCCAATTTTGCCATGAGCCCTGAAAGGGCGCGATAGGTTCTCCCCATTTCGCAATCGCTCTCGCAACTCAACCTGCATCCTGGACACGCACGGAATTGCCTACGACGAGCGGTGCGTGTGGGATTGAAGAGGATTGTTCCACCCCTTCAGGGCTCGGGCATCGGTTTGGGTCCCGTTGACCCGGGGCGTTGCCCTGGGCTTCGTTATTTCGCCCCTTTGGGGCTCACCAACAGAGAATATTCCTTCATCCTTCTCCACACTTCCGCCGATAAACGAAGTGGGGGAGTGTCGGGGGCACGGCGAGGGGGGCAAGGACGGGAAACGGGACACGGGACTACCCGTTCAGCCCCAAAGGGGCGAGATAACGAAGCCCAGGTGAAGGTCCGCCGATCACGATGGCGGACTAAAGGCCTGGGTTTAGAGACCCTCGCCATGTGATTCCCTGAGCCCCAATCGGGCGAAATAACAAAGCCCAGGCTGAAAGTCCGCCGATCATAATGGCGGGCTGAAGGCCTGGGTTTAGATTACCCCCAAATTCTGCCGCTAGCCCGGAAAGGGCGAGATACCTCCACACCGCAATCGCTGGACACGCACGGAATTGCCTAGGACGATCCGTACGTTTGGGACTGAAAAGGGTTGTTCCGCCCTTTCAGGGCTCGGGTATCGGCCTGGGTCCCGTTGACCCAGGGCGTTGCCCTGGGCTTCGTTAGATCCCCCCTTTGGGGCTCACCCACAAAGAATATTCCTTCATCCTTCTCCACACTTCCGCCGTTAAACGAAGCGGGGGAGTGTCGGGGGCACTGCGAGGGGGCCAAGGACGGGAAACGGGACACGGGACTACCCGTTCAGCCCCAAAGGGGCGAGATAACGAAGCCCAGGCTGAAGGTCCGCCGATCACGATGGCGGACTGAAGGCCTGGGTTTAGACACCCTCGCCATGTAATTCCCTGAGCCCCAAAGGGGCGAAATAACGAAGCCCAGGCTAACGGCCTGGGTTAAAATAGCATCCCCGATTTCATCTTCGAGCCCTGAAAGGGCGAGATAGGTGTTCCCCCATGCCGCAATCGCTATCACAACTCTACGTTCACCTGATCTTCAGCACCAAACATCGCGAGCCTATGTTATTGTCGCCCGTGCGAGAAGACCTCCACGCCTACCTGGCGGCGGTTCTGAATAACCAGGACTCCCCGGCGCTGAAAGTCGGAGGCATGAGCGACCACGTGCATGCGCTGTTTCGATTGTCGAAGAACCTCGCGCTGGCAAAAATCGTGGAGGAAGTGAAGACCGGTTCCTCGAAATGGGTCAAGACGCAAGGGCGCGGCTTGGCGAATTTCTATTGGCAAAGCGGCTACGGCGCGTTTTCGGTGAGCGCGGCGGATGTGGAAGAAGTCCTGGAATACATCGCGCAACAAGAAAGCCACCACCGCGTGGTGAGCTTTCAAGAGGAATTCCAGAAGCTGCTGGACGCGCACGGAATTGCCTTCGACGAGCGGTACGTGTGGGATTGAAAGGATTGTTCCGCCCTTTCAGGGCTCGGGTATCGGTTTGGGTCCCGTTGACCCGGGGCGTTGCCATGGGCTTCGTTATTTCGCCCCTTTGGGGCTCACCAACAGAGAATATTCCTTCATCCTTCTCCACACTTCCGCGGTTAAACGAAGCGGGGGAGTGTCGGGGGCACTGCGAGGGGGGCAAGGACGGGAAACGGGACACGGGACTACCCGTTCAGCCCCAAAGGGGCGAGATAACGAAGCCCAGGTGAAGGTCCGCCGATCACGATGGCGGACTAAAGGCCTGGGTTTAGAGACCCTCGCCATGTGATTCCCTGAGCCCCAAAGGGGCGGAATAACGAAGCCCAGGCTGAAAGTCCGCCGATCCTTATGGCGGGCTGAAGGCCTGGGTTTAGATTACCCCCAAATTCTGCCGCTAGCCCGGAAAGGGCGAGATACCTCCATACCGCAATCGCTGGACACGCACGGAATTACCTACGACGAGCGGTACGTGTGGGATTGAAAAGGGTTGTTCCGCCCTTTCAGGGCTCGGGCATCGGTTTGGGTCCCGTTGACCCAGGGCGTTGCCCTGGGCTTCGTTATTTCGCCCCTTTGGGCTCACAAACAGAGAATATTCCTTCATCCTCCTCCACACTTCTGCCGATAAACGCAGCGGGGGAGTGTCGGGGGCACTGCGAGGGCGGCAAGCACGGGAAAGGGACACGGGACTACCCGTTCAGCCCCAAAAGCCTGCCCTGAGCGAAGCGAATGGGAGGCAAAATAACGAAGCCCAGGCTGAAGGTCCGCCGATCACGATGGCGGACTGAAGGCCTGGGTTTAGACACCCTCGCCATGTAATTCCCTGAGCCCCAAAGGGGCGAAATAACGAAGCCCAGGCT